>Ga0065705_10001801_pt1 | contig 45987 bp, 39 predicted proteins | sample SwibulcommuniRL2_FD_59092 | JGI IMG/M metagenome (GOLD analysis project Ga0065705, IMG submission 59092) | Bulk soil microbial communities from switchgrass field near Rose Lake, East Lansing, Michigan, USA - RL2 Bulk Soil v2 (version 2) | ecosystem: Environmental > Terrestrial > Soil >...
AGCTCCTCGCCGAAGACTTGAACTTCGAACCTAGCGGTTAACAGCCGCCCGCTCTGCCAATTGAGCTAGCGAGGAAAGCGACCGAGATTATAAGGGTAAGGTAGGGAGGTGTCAAGCATCATCCGTCACACCTGCATGATTTGCCATGAAATGCTAAAGCATTTCAAAAATCACATACAGGTGCAAGTGTTGCGAGCCCGATAGGGCGAAGCAATCTCCCTTTGCATGAGGAGATTGCTTCGACGGAAGATCTCCAGCTCGCAATGACATGATATCAATATTTCACTGCACTCAAGCGATGTAATTTATCGAGGCGATGCGTCGCAGTGATCTGCCGCACTGTTCCCGTTAACCCGCGCACAACGAGGGAGTCGGTGCTGGCGCCATCACCGAAGTAACGCACACCTTGGAGAAGCTCTCCATCCGTGATGCCGGTCGCCGCGAAGAAGACATCTTCTGAGGAGACCAGATCATCCATGGTCAGGATCTTATCGAAATCATAGCCGGCTTCACGTCCGCGGTGCAGTTCATCATCGTCGCGCGCATAGAGCTTGCCCTGGATCTCGCCACCCATGGCACGCAACGCACAGGCTGCGATCACACCCTCAGGCGTTCCGCCTACGCCGATCAAAACATCCACACCTGAATCAGGCCAGGCCGTCATCAACGCAGCAGCCACGTCGCCATCCGGAATCTGTCGAATACGGGCCCCCGCTCTGCGAATTTCGGCGATGATATCCTTGTGGCGATCACGGTCCAGGACAATAGTCGTCAGATCCTCCACATCCTTATGCATGGCTTTGGCAATCGCTTTGAGATTCTCAGTGATCGGTTTTTCAATATCGATGGAGCCCTTGGCTTCCGGTCCCACCGCAAGTTTGTTCATATAAACGAATGGGCCGGGGTCAAACATCGAGCCGCGCGGGGCGATGGCAACGGTCGCAAGCGAATTCGAGCGGCCAAACGCAAGAGGGCGCGTCCCGTCGATGGGGTCTACAGCCACGTCCACGTCGGGAGCGGAGCCGTTTCCCACGTTCTCGCCGTTATATAACATCGGAGCGTTATCTTTTTCCCCTTCGCCGATGACGATGATCCCGTTCATATCCACCGTTTGGAGGACGATCCGCATCGCATTGACCGCAGCCCCATCCGCGGCTTCCTTATCGCCGCGTCCCATAAAGCGACCCGCTGCCAGTGCCGCGGCCTCCGTCACACGCGCCAGTTCAAGAGCCAGATTTCGAGTAGGATCACTACTATGCTGTTCCATAAGACCTCCTCACAGATTTACAAGATAAGAAATTGGATCATGAGATAGCCGAGCGCCGCACCCCAGATCCATGAATCGATGCGGTCGAGAAAGCCTCCATGACCCGGAAAGACATTGCTTGAGTCTTTGAGTCCGCCCTGACGTTTGAGCATGCTTTCCCCGAGATCACCGAGCGGTGCCAGCGCGCCGATCACCAAACCCAGGGACGCTCCTTGAAAAAGGGTGATCGCGCCTCCCAAAGGCTGATGACCCAACGATGAAAACGCATAGGAAAAAAACGCTCCAAAGAGTATGGAGGTAAGTAGCCCGGCGAAATATCCCTCCCAGCTTTTCTTTGGGCTGAGGCGGGGAGTCATTTTATGCTTTCCGTAGACCGCACCGATGGAGTAAGCCCCCGTATCGCCTCCCCAAACGATGGGCAATACGAGCATCAACCACCAGTTTCCCTCAGGAAGTTGACGGAGATCAAGCAGATAGGAACCCAACCAGCCCAGATACACAATCCCTGTTACTGTGACTGCGAAATCGAGTGCCGCTTGATCACGGCCGCGTTCAAAAGCAATGAGATGGACGGTCATGGCAAGGAGAACAGATAACACAAAGAGCGGGATGGCTGCTTCTTCAAAAAAGAAGCGCGCTGTGGCAACCACCAGCACGCCTCCGATCGTGACAATTTCATTCGGTTCAGTCTGAACCGCGCGGTACATGCGGACATATTCCCACGCACCTCCCACCAGAAAAACACCGATCAGCAGAAAATAGAACACTCCCCCATAAATGATAGCAGGCAGAGCAATCACCCCCAGCCCCAGCGCCGTGAGTGTGCGCCTAAGCATTACTGGCCTCATATTCGTTCGACGAGACTTTGCCATAGCGGCGGTCACGTTGAGCAAAGGTTTCCAGCGCACGGCGATATTCTTCCTTGTCGAAGTCGGGCCAATAAGTAGGCGTGACATACCATTCTGAATATGCAGCTTGCCAGATAAGGAAATTGCTCACACGTAGTTCTCCCGAAGTACGAATGATGAGGTCTGGGTCAGGGACACCCGCGGTGTAAAGGTAACGGCTGACAAGTTCATCCGTCACATCTTGCGGGGCAATATCGTCTTTCATAATATTTTGGATGGCGTTGACGATCTCATCGCGTCCCCCATAATTGAACGCGACATTTAATGTTAGCCGGTCGTTGTTTTTCGTCAACTCGACGGCTTCCAACACTTTTTTTTGCAGAGTCGGAGCCAGACGTTCGAGCCGGCCAATATGACGCAGTTGTACACCCTCCTGATGCAATTCCTTCAACTCCCGATCGATCACGTCCTCAAGGATGTACATGAGGCCTTTCACTTCCTCAGGCGGGCGTCCCCAATTCTCAGTGGAAAAGGCATAGATGGTGAGGTACTTTACGCCGAACTCCACCGTGGCACGGATCACGCGCCGCAGATTCTCTGTCCCGGCTTTGTGACCGGCCAGGCGCGGCAATCCGTGTGAAAGTGCCCAGCGCCCGTTGCCGTCCATGATCATGGCAACGTGACGGGGAAGTTTATCAGCGGGAATCTTAGGAGGGGTATTTGACATGAACCATACCGTAGTGACGAATTAATTCGTCACTACACTTCCATGATTTCGGATTCTTTTTTCTTACCGTGCTCGGCAACCTCTTCGATGAAGCGATCGGTTAACTTTTGAAGTTCCACTTCGCCGCGTTCCAGTTCATCCTCCGAAATCAATTTTTCCTTTTCAAAGTCTCGCATGTCGTTGTGTGAGTCGCGACGGATGTTGCGAATGGCAATCCGAGCTTCCTCCAGGCGGTGGTTCACATGCTTCACCAGATCACGACGGCGGTCTTCGGTTAACGGAGGCAGGTTGAGGTGGATGACCTTGCCATCATTATTTGGATTCAAGCCCAGTTCTGAGGTCTGGATCGCTTTTTCAATCGCTTTTAGCGTAGTTCCGTCAAACGGCTTGATTGTCAACGTACGCGGTTCGGGGACACTGATCGAAGCCAGTTGCATGAGAGGTGTGGGAGTCCCGTAATATTCGATTGGCAGTTTTTCCACAAGACTTGGGTTGGCTCGTCCGGTCCGAATAGCTGCCAGATCGTCATGAAGGACTTGAATAGCGCCACGCATGCGACCTTCGGCGTCGTTGAGAATATCTTTAATCACCACATCCTCCTGGAGTGCTGAATTGCCTTGTCTTCGTAATTCTTAAATAGTTTGAAACAACTTGCTGACTAGAATTGATTTTCCAGTTTCGCTACGCATGTCAAACATGCGTGCAGCACTCTGTAATCGTCAGGTTAAGGATACACCAAAATACCAAAAAACGCTACAGGAAAGGAGATTCATGAGAGGAATTGAAGAAAAGCGAGAGACTCTCACGCTTGGCGGCGTGCTACGCTGCTAACAAAATAGGAGAGAATATTCTCTCCTATGAGTAAGTGGCAGGAGGAAATCCTAATCGTGGACCAGCGTCCCGACCACTTCTCCTTTTAGGGCAGCCACCAGCGCCTCTGGGTCCCACAGATTGAGGACCAGGATCGGCAGATTATTTTCCATGCATAAGGTAACCGCAGTGCTATCCATGACTGCAATTCGGCGACTCAAAAATTCAAGGTGAGTCATTTCTTCGAATTTTTTCGCATCCGGATTCTTTTTTGGGTCAGAGTCATAGATCCCATCCACTTTCGTGGCTTTGATCACCACCTCTGCGCCAATTTCCATCGCTCGCAGGGCAGCAGCCGTATCCGTGGAAAAGAATGGATTGCCTGTCCCGGCACTAAAGATGACGACACGCCCCTTCTCGAGGTGACGAATTGCGCGGCGTCGAATGTAGGGTTCGGCGACCGCACGCATTTCCACTGCGGAGAGAACGCGTGTGATCACGCCTCCGCGCTCGAGTGCATCCATCAATGCCATGGCATTCATCACGGTGCCAAGCATGCCCATGTAATCCGCCGTGGCACGATCCATGCCGCGTTCCAGACCCTGCCGGCCGCGCCATAGGTTCCCGGCACCGATCACCACGGCAACTTCAACGCCCAGATCATAAACTTCTTTCACTCTGCTTGCGATGGACTCAGCTTCATCAACATCAATGCCAAAACCTGATTTACCCGCTAAGGCTTCCCCACTGAGCTTGAGAAGGATGCGTTTATATTTAATTTCGCTCATAATACTCCTTTGCCCCACCCGCCCTTCGGGCAGGGCTATAAAAATGACCAACCTTTTGGTTGGTCATTTCCATTTAGTTGTTCAAGCTCTCGCCCAGCTCCCAGCGCTGGAAGCGGCGCACAACCACATTCTCGCCGATGGCGGCGACCGTTTGAAGGATCAATTTTTCCACGGTGAGCGACTCGTCGCGAATGTATACCTGTCGTGAAAGGACAACTTCATCCTTGAACTTTTCGAGACGTCCCTGCACGATCTTCTCGGTAACATTTTCAGGTTTGCCTTCTTCCTTGGCGCGGGCACGGGCAATCTCTGCTTCATGCTCCAACACATCGGCTGGAATATCTTCCACTTTGAGGTAGCGCGGCGCGGAGGCTGCAATTTGCAAGGCGAGCTCATGAGCCAGCTCACGGAACTTGTCCGAGCGGCCCACGAAATCGGTCTCGCAGTTGACTTCCACCATGACACCCACGCGGCCACCACCATGCGAATACAGTTCTATGACGCCCTGTGAGGCATCGCGGTCAGCGCGCTTGGCAGCGGTTGCCATGCCTTTTTCACGCAGCCAATCGACTGCTTTTTGAAAATCGCCGTCGGCTTCGGTAAGTGCCTTGCGGCAATCCAAAATTCCTGCACCCGTTGCAGCACGCAACTCTTTGATCATTTCAGTCGTGATTTCCATCTCTGCTATCCTTGTTTGCTTCAAAATTACTCAGCATCTTTCGCGCCTGATTCTTCAGGTGCTGCTGGTGTGGTGTCCTCTGTTTTTTCAACCGCAGGTGTGGCAGGTGTCGCAGGCGTTTCTACTGCAACAGCATCTTCACGAGCCGCGCTCATCTTTGCCAGGGTCGCTTCGCCGAGCAGAGCATCATCTTGCAATTCCTCATCGACCTCCACCACCTTTGGAGCCCGGCGTGCGGATTTATCAGTTCTGCCCCGTGTCTCTTCTACAGGTTTTTCTTCGCCTTCCTCTTCCTTACGCAGGGCCTTGCCTTCGAGGATGGCATCTGCCACTTTGGCAACCAGCAACTTGATGGCGCGGATGGCATCATCATTGGATGGGATGACATAGTCAATATTCAGCGGGTTGCAATTGGTATCCACCATCGCAACGATGGGGATATTGAGCAGATTTGCTTCATGCACTGCAGCTTCTTCACGACCGACATCCACGATGAAGATCAGGTCAGGTCGGCGTTTCATAGAACGGGTACCCGAAAGGCGGGTTGTCAGGCGCGTGATTTCACGACCGATCAGCAAACCTTCCTTTTTTGTGAGGCGATCCAACTCGTTATTATCGCGCATCTTTTCAAGACGTTCCAGTTGCTCGATACGAGCATGCATCGTGGACCAGTTGGTGAGCATACCACCCATCCAGCGCTCCGTGACGTAAGGCATGCCGCAACGAGTAGCTTCCTCAGCCACAGTTTCCTGCGCCTGACGCTTCGTGCCAACGAACAACACGTTCCCGCCATTAGACGCCACATCCCGGATCACATTGAACGCATGGTTCAACAGCTTCGAGGTCTGTTGCAGGTCAATAATATGAATACCGTTACGCTCCGTGAAGATGTACGGTTTCATACGAGGATCCCACTTGTTGGTGCGGTGTCCAAAGTGAACGCCGCTCTCAAGCAGGGCTTTCATAGGAATTACAGCCATGATTTCTCCTAACTTTTGCCGTTCTCCAACGTGTGGCACCTTGGCGCCAGCGCGGAACGGAATGAGTTTAGTGGGGATACGGCTCCAGGAGCCAGACCCACTCAAGGACGCTTATTGCCCGTCCCAGGCAAGATGTGTGGCGCTTCCGCGCCACAGCAAAATTATATCATGGAAAAGGGGTCACGACTCTCAGCCTGGCATTCTCTCCATAAAAAAGCCCCGAGTTTCCTCGAGGCGAATTTGCTAAATCACGGCCCCCTGACCATATAGCTGCTGCTTGATGTTTACCACCCGTTTACGCAAATCTGTTTTAGTCTCGATATCGCTGGCGATTTTCTGGATGGCATACATCACAGTCGTGTGATCGCGCCCACCCAGCACTTCCCCGATTTGCGGGAGAGAGGCATCGGTTTCTTTTCGCAAAAGATACATGGCAACCTGGCGAGGTTGAGCAATTTTTTGCGAACGATCACGCCCGAGCAAGGCTTCCACGGTCGTTTGCCATTCCTTTGCAACCAATTCAATGATCTTTTGTGGCTGAACATCACTGCGCTGAGGCAGGAGGTCTGCCAGAGCGACTTCGACAAGCTGGGGAGTCAAATGTGTGCCGCTTAAATCAGAAAAAGCCAGGATGCGGTTCAAGGCGCCTTCCAATTCACGAATATTGGACTGCACCCGCCGCGCAATCGTCTCTAAAATATCACCAGAAATTTGGCGGCCTGTCCGTTCGGCTTTCGAGCGCAAAATGGCCAGGCGGGTTTCGAAATCTGGCGGCTGAATATCGGCAGTCAAGCCCCATTCGAAGCGGGAGCGTAACCGTTCATCCAAAGTGTTCAACGATTTCGGTGGTCGGTCTGAAGAAACAATGATCTGCTTATCCTGGCCATGCAGGGTGTTGAAAGTATGAAAGAATTCTTCCTGTGTGGACTCTTTACCGGCAATGAATTGAATATCATCCACCAGTAAGACATCTGCCGAGCGATATTTTTCGCGGAACGCCTGGTTCGTGTGGGTCCGGATGGCAGTAATCATATCATTGGTAAATTCTTCTGAAGAGACATAGAGCACATTGAGCCCGCGTGCATGACAGGCGTTCCCAATGGCATGCAGAAGATGTGTTTTGCCAAGCCCTACACCCCCATACAGGAAAAGCGGATTGTAGGCGCGCGCGGGTTTCTCGGCCACCGCCAGACAAGCCGCATGAGCGAGCCGATTACCCGAGCCAACCACGAAGGTGTCGAACAAATAGCGCGGATTCATATTGGAGGGGCGTACCGGCTGATCGTATGCCGCGACAGGCTCCGGCTGCGGGAGAGGCGTCTCATCCATCATCGTTTCGGGTTCATTGCCGTTCACGATAAAGTTGACCGCAACACTCGCGTTCATGATCCCAACAAGCAAGCGGCTCACAGTACTTGCGAGACGGCTCTCCAGCCAGTCGCGCGCATAGGCGTTGCGAACTCCGATGGTCAATGTTCCATCCTGATAGGAAACTGGCTTTGTGTCGCGCACCCAGGTATCGAAAGAGGCGCGTGGCATTTCCATTTGGAGTTGCCCGAGTACTGACTGCCATGCCTGTTCTGCGTTCATAAGTTGCTCCACTGGTCCGGAAATTAAGTACGTCGAATTAACCCGCTTTATCAGCGGCTCATTCTGTATTACTTTTAAATTATTTATGAGATCTAGTGGGACTTGCGATGCGTTTCTTTCACCACATCCTTATCTCAGCGTGATTACATTCTAGCAGATATACATGGGAAATAACAACACGTAAAGCCTACGCTAATTTTAAAACTTCCGTTTTTTTAAGGTCACTCAATGTTAAAGATTCATCGCGCGACCAATCCATGAATCCTCATTTCTATAGAACGCACGTTCCAGGCACGTACAACCTTATTATTTTTTCTACCCCCCACATATGGGGCTTTATTTGAAATTTAACTTTATCAATGTAAATATGGATATTCTCTTCTTAAAGAACTGTGCGGTGAAAGTTTCTATTCCTCAATTTTTGAGACTCAAGATCCTGTGACTCAATCGAAAAGAAATTTTTGATTCGATGCTTTTAGTCACGCGCGTGTCGAGGAACCCATGCAAGGACCGTTGTTCCTTCATCCACAACGGATGAAATGTCCACATCACCACCCACCGCATGGACGCGCGTTTGCATGTTCGCGAGGCCATGACCAATGCTCGCGTTCATCTTTTCCATTTCAAAGCCTTTGCCGTTATCATGAATCTCCATCAGCACGCGTTCATCTGTTGACCAGATGGAAATATCCACTTGTTTGGCCTTGGCATGCTTGGCGACGTTCGCCAAGGCCTCCTGACAAATATGGAATAACACCATTGAATGCGTCTGAGGCAAGTCTTTCAGTTCATTTTCATTCCCAGTGAGTTGTACATTTGCGAGGGTGTTGGCGCGAAACTCAGTGAGGAGGCGATTCAAGCCACTCATCAGACCCTCATTGCCCATCTGACGAGGTCTTAAGTCCAAAATATAACCGCGTAGATCACGGATCGCCTGATTCAAACCCTCAATGGAATGCTGAACGCGTGCTTTTGCATCCTGAGGCTCATCTTCAAAGGAATGCAAGGCGCTTTCCAGCGATAATCCCACCCCATAAATGGCCTGAATGATACCATCATGCAAATCCATGCCAATGCGTTCGCGCTCTTCAAGCACAGCCAGGCGGTGCGTATTCTCGTGTAAGCGGGCATTTTGAATCGCGGCAGCTGCATAAGCAGCCAGCATCTGGATGATTTTTTCATCATCAGCCGTAAACTCAGCCGCGCCGATCTTTTCAGTGAGATAGATCTGGCCCAATTGAACATTTGCTGCTCGAATCGGCACACCCAGAAACGAAACCATACTGGGATGATTAGCCGGGAAACCTGAAGAGCGCGGATGTTCCTGGATCACTGGCACGCGCAGGGGGACTTCCGTATTCATCAACTCGCCGATCAGCCCCTTTCCTACGGGAGGATGAGCGATGAGCTTGATCTCATTGTCTGTCATTCCTACCGAAATAAATTTGACCAGTTTGCCATCTTCGTCCAGTACACCTAGGGCAGCATAACGAGCCTCTGCCTGTTCACAGGCAACCTTTGCGATCCGTTCCAGTAAATGATCCAGCGAAACGTCTTTGACTAATTCGAGGCTGGCTTTGTGTAGAGCAATCAGTCTTTCTTGAAGTTGTTCACGCGTTAATAGCATCTCAATGACACCTCGCTGCTATTATCTCATAAAATGTGATAGATTTTGGCAGATAAGAGGCATAAAATCAATTTTGCAAAGGTGACCTAATGACAAATTCCCGCATCTCTGGATTTTACAATATGACTCTGGATGAGCGCCGCGCCAAGCTTGTGGAGGCTTTAGCCTCTGGATCAGGAACGGCTCAGACGCCCGAAGGCCTGCTTCCATTTACCACAGGCGGACTCGCCCCAGAGGCGGCAGACCACATGATCGAGAATGTGATCGGCTTGTATAGTCTTCCTTTGGGTATTGCCTTGAATTTCATGGTAAACGGACGGGATGTGCTCGTCCCGATGACGCTCGAAGAGCCATCCGTCGTCGCAGGGGCTTCCTTCATGGCGAAGCTCGCGCGCGCAGGCGGCGGATTCACCGCCACCACCACCGATCCACTCATGATCGGACAGATGCAGGTGATCAACATTACGAATTTAGAGGAAGCAAAGCTCAAACTCTACGAACACAAAGCAGAATTGCTCGCCGAAGCGGACTCAATTGATCCCATCCTCAAAAAATTCGGCGGCGGCGCGCGTGATCTCGAAGTTCGAATTATTGAAGATTCGCCTATTGGCGGCTTTTTAGTAGTTCACCTCATTTATGATGTCCGCGACGCGATGGGAGCAAACGCCGTTAACACGGCCTGTGAACGACTGGCTCCGCGTATCGAGGCAATCACAGGTGGAAAAGTCCATTTGCGTATTTTGTCAAACTTGGCGGATCGACGGATTGCCCGGGTGCGTTGTACAATTCCTGTCAGCGAGCTGGGGTTTGGGTCAGAAACGCAAACTCAGCCCACTGCTGCAAGCGGGTCCCCGAACCGCTCATTTACTGGCGAAGAGGTCCGCGACGGTATTATCGCTGCCTATGCTTTCGCCGCTGTAGACCCCTACCGCGCTGCGACCCATAATAAAGGCATCATGAACGGCGTGGACTCGGTCGTCATTGCGACCGGCAATGACTGGCGGGCCATCGAAGCCGGCGCGCATGCTTACGCGGCTCGTTCTGGCAAGTACACATCCTTATCCACATGGAACAAGGATGATGCCGGCAATCTCGTTGGCACACTTGAAATGCCGATGGCGGTGGGAATCGTCGGCGGTGCGACCAAGGTCCATCCCACTGCTCAGGCCGCGGTTAAGTTGATGGGTGTGAAAACTGCCAATGAACTGGCAGAGATCATTGTCTCGGTAGGACTCGCTCAAAACATGGCCGCCCTGCGCGCCCTCGCCACCGAAGGCATCCAGCGTGGACATATGTCGTTACACGCAAGGCAGGTCGCGATTGCGGCGGGTGCAAGTGGAGATTTAATCGAAAAGGTGGCTGCACAAATGGTGGCAGAAAAAGTAGTGAGGATTGATCGAGCCGAAGAGATTTTGAAAGGAATGCAATGACGTTCCAGGATGAACCCAGCCTCATTCGTTGGAAAATCCATCTGAAGTCATCGCCACAAACTGTTTATGAAAAACTTTCTACTAATGAAGGGCGAGCCGGTTTCTGGGCAGAGTCCGCGCTGGAAACAGATGGCATCATCCATTTTGTATTCCCAAATCGGGCAGAGTGGAAAGGACGGATTTTGGAAAGAGAACGGCCGCACAAGTATGTAGTTGAATATTATGGAGGCAGTACCACGACTTTTGAATTAGGTTCGGATGGCTCTGGCGGCACAGACCTGGCATTGACCGATCAAGGCGTTTCCGAAGAAGACCGAGCGGAAGTCATGGCGGGCTGGGTCTCTGTGCTTATGGCACTCAAAGCTAGCGTGGACTGTGGAATTGACCTCCGTGATCATGACCCCCGGCGTACCTGGGATGAAGGATACGTTGAAAATTAGCGCAATAGAAGATGAAAATAAAATGGAACTTAATCTACCCATCCTTAGCCAACTTTCAAATAGCAAAAATCTGCTCATCGCAGGGATGGGTGGAGGCTTTGACGTTTTCTGCGGCTTACCCATTTACTTCGAGCTCAAAAAACATGGGATCCATGCTCATCTGGCTAACTTCAGTTTTTCAGACATTGAAAACGTAGACTTTGGAACCCGCTTGACAAAGTCACTCGTCGGCATCCCGCCCAGGCCTGACAGAGTTTTTCCATACTTCCCCGAATTTCATTTGGTCAACTGGTTCAAGAAAACACAGAACGAAGACGTAATGATTTGGTGCTTTCACAAAACAGGAGCCATACCGCTGACCGAAAATTATAAAGTTTTATGTGAATATTTAGGAATTGATGGCATTTTATTGATAGATGGCGGGGTGGACAGTCTGGTCCGCGGCGATGAAGCAGAGTTGGGAACTGCTATTGAAGACCTGACGTCGTTATACGCAGTTAATCAACTTTCAAATATCCCCACTCGTTTAATCGCCTGCATCGGATTTGGTGCTGAACAGAATTTAACGCATGCCCATATCTTTGAAAACATCGCTTCTCTCACCAAAGCCGGCGGATTTCTCGGTTCGTGCTCTCTGACTCCCCAAATGGAATCCTATCAAGCCTATGATGAAGCTGTGACCTACGTACAAAGCAATGAATTTCAAGATCCCAGCGTCATTAACTCGTCCATTGTTTCCGCCGTTCGCGGGAATTATGGCGATTATCACCTGACGGAGAAAACCAAACGCAGTCAATTATGGATTTCACCGTTAATGCCTATTTACTGGTTTTTCGATTTTGAATGTGTTGTAAGACAGAATATGCTATTACCCGAAATCGAAGGCACAATGCTATTTAGAGATGCGCTTTACAAGGTGGTCGCAAAAGCCGAGAAGATTTCAAGGCGCAAAGAGACTAAAATACCGTTATAAATTCTTAGCCCGAAGTGCTTCCACGCGCTGAGGCGGACTTTAGTCTATACCAAGCAGGTTACAGAGATTTTCAAGCAGGCAGGGTTGAAGTCTAGGTTTTGGTATATGGAAGGATGAACATGGACACAAAAGCCTTCTTAAACAATTTGAAAATTAATGCTGACCGTTTTGCAGAATCACCGCAAATTTCAAGTGAATTTTTCGATTATTTCGAAAGCAACTTTGAAACCTATATTTCTGCAACACCCGAAGAACGTGAAAAAATCAGATCGTTCATAAAGTCACCATCTAAACCCAAGTCGTTTTTGGGAAGCCTCTTTCAATCCAAACAAGAGACAGGCCAAATCGCGCATCTCTTGTTGCTTTATGTAAAAGAAAGAGTGCTGCCACAATTAAAATCCAATAAGGATACTGCATGGCTATATCGAGGACTTGCAGCTATTTCTATGGATGATTTTTCAGGAACCTTTGACGATCAGGCTTATACATCTTACCCTATGAAAGGTGATGCTTCATTTTTATTAGCAGATCTATTTGTGACTGCTGAAGAAGCTGGATTAAACCCTGACCCCATATTTCAAGAGATAGCAAATGCGTCTAGTAGTAAAAGCAAAAAGTACTTGCCGATGAAAGATGCCATAAACAACGCTGGTAAAACTAAATTTGCACACGAGCGAAGAAAACACGGAAAATTTGTTGGCATGTTTTAAACAAATAAGGAAACTTATGACAACCCCTCACACAGACTCTCCCACTTTACTCAAGCCCGTCAAGCCCGTTGGCATTGTCGGCTATGGCGCGTACGTGCCGCGCTATCGTTTGCCTGCCAAAGAGGTCGCCCGCGTATGGACAGGCGGCAAAGGTGGTCTCCCCATCAAAGAGAAAGCCGTCCCCGGACTGGATGAAGACGTGATCACTATGTCCATTGAAGCGGCACGCAACGCCATGAAACGCGCCCGGATCGATCCTCATGAACTGCGGGCAGTCTGGGTCGGGTCTGAGTCCCACCCTTATGCGGTGAAGCCTACCTCCACGCTGGTTGCGGAAGCGATCGGCGCGGTCCCAAACACGCAAGCCGCGGACTGGGAATTCGCCTGCAAGGCCGGCACTGAGGCGATGGTCGCGGCGATGGGACTAGTCGGTTCGGGCATGGGACACTATGCCATGGCGATCGGCATGGACACCGCGCAAGGCAAACCCGGCGACGCGCTCGAATACACGGCGGGTGCAGGCGGCGGCGCCTATATCCTCGGTCCTGCAGAAGAGTCGCTGGCAACCATCAACGCCGCGTACTCCTATGTTACCGACACGCCCGATTTCTGGCGGCGAGAATATCAAAGGTATCCTGAGCATGGCATGCGCTTCACGGGGGAACCTGCCTACTTCAAACACATCACCGAAGCCGCGACACATTTGATGGAAGCCTCAGGCACGACTGCAAAGGACTACACGTGGGCGATCTTCCACCAGCCGAATACCAAGTTCCCACAGCGCGTGGCCGGTCAGCTTGGATTTTCGATGGAACAGATTGCACCTGGATTGCTCGTCCCGATCATTGGGAACACCTACGCGGGCGCAGCCGTGATCGGACTCACGGCGACCCTCGACATCGCCCAGCCTGGAGATCGGATTCTCATGGTCTCTTTCGGGTCAGGAGCGGGTTCCGATGCCTTCGACATCACCGTCACTGACAAGGTCACCGAACGCGCCGGGTTGGCAACCAAGACCCAGGATTACATCAAGCGCAGAACAGAAATCGATTACGCAACGTATGTACGATTCCGCGGCAAGTTGGCAATGAAATAGGAATTCCCGCTGGTCGAGTGCCCTGTGTGTTTTTCGCAGGGCGTATCGAGACCATGGAATAATATACAATTAAAAATTTAAGTATGTGGTCTCGACTGCTCGCGTCTCGACCACCGAGGATAACAAGATGGCATTCTTTGATCTCTCTCTCAACGAACTCAAGACCTACTGTCCCGACCGCGACGAACCTGCTGACTTTGACTCGTTCTGGAAATCCACGCTGGAGGAAGCGCGGGCAGTTCCGCTCAGCGCGACCTTCGAAAAAGTGGATGATGGACTCGTCGCGCAGGAAACCTTCGACGTCACATTCAATGGCTTCGGCGGGCAACCTGTCAAAGGCTGGTTGATCCTGCCAACTCAACGCACAGGCAAACTTTCCTGCGTGGTGGAATACATCGGTTATGGCGGCGGACGCAGTTTCGCAATTGACTGGCTCCTGTGGGCCAGCGCGGGTTATGCTCATTTCATCATGGATACGCGTGGACAAGGCAGCAGTTGGTCAGCAGGCGATACGCCCGACCTGTATGCCGAGGGTGGGAATGCCCATTTTCCTGGCAGCATGACCAAAGGGATTCTTGACCCCAAGCACTACTATTATCGCCGCGTCTTCACCGACGCTGTCCGCGCGATTGACGCGGCACGGAGCCACCCCGCAGTAGACTCGTCCCAAATTGCCGTGACCGGCGGCTCGCAAGGCGGAGGCATCACCCTGGCCGCGGCGGGACTTGTCCCGGATGTGGTCGCGGCCATGCCCGATGTGCCGTTCCTTTGTCACTACCGGCGTGCAACAGAAATTGTGGATACCTATCCTTATAAAGAGATCGCAGAGTTTTGTCATGTCCATCGCGACAAAGTCGATACAGTCTTCAATACACTTTCCTATTTTGATGGGGTCAACTTCTCTGCGCGAGCAAAAGCAAAGGCTTTATTCTCCACGGGACTCATGGATCAAGTCTGCCCGCCTTCGACAGTTTACGCGGCATACAATCATTGGGATGGTGAAAAGGATATCAAGGTTTATCCCTACAATGGACATGAAGGCGGAGGAAGTTATCAGACGATGGAGAAATTGAAGTTCTTGAAGAAGATTTGGAAATAAAAAATAATCCCGTCATTGCGAGGCGAGCTTTAGCTCGCCTCGCAATGACGAAAAGGTAAATTTATGACAGAAGTCGTTATTGCAGGTATCGGACAAACAGAAGTCGGCGAACATTGGGAAATTGGTCTGCGTGAGCTTGCGTTCGCCGCGATTCAAAATGCAGTCAGAGATTCGGGCGGACTCAAGCCACAATCGTTATTTGTCGGCAACATGCTTGCGCCGAATCTATCCAACCAGGCGCATCTCGGCGTGTTGCTCGCGGATTACGCAGGTCTACTCGGCATCGAAGCTGTGACGATCGAAGCCGCGGGCGCGTCAGGTGGCGCGGCGTTACGACAGGGTTATCTGGCGGTCGCCAGCAGCATGGTGGATGTGGCGCTCATCGTTGGGGTGGAGAAGTTCACCGATAAAGTTGGATCGGACGTGGATACTGCGCTCGCGACCACAAGTGACTCTGATTTCGAAGCCGTGCAGGGAATGACTCCCACCGCGCAAGCTGCACTCCTCATGAAGCGTTATATGCATGATTATAATGTGCCAAGCGATGGTTTCGCAGGTTTCGCACTGACCGCCCATACAAATGGCGTGAACAATCCCTATGCCATGTTCCGCAAGGCGATCAAGCCTGAAACGTATGCCAGAGCGGAAATGATCAGCGATCCGCTCAATATGTTCGATATGGCTCCCAACGCAGATGGCGCGGCCGCGCTCGTTCTGACACGCCGCGACTTGCTCCCGCCAAATGTTGCACATCCGCTTGTGAAGATCGCGGGCTCGGCTGCCTCCTCAGATACCCTGGCGCTGCATGATCGCAAGGATCTGCTCTACTTTGACACCGCTCAAATCTGTGCAGGCAAAGCCATGAAACAGGCTGGCGTCGTATTGGATGATATTGATCTCTTCGAGTATCACGATGTGTTTAGCATTTATGCTGCGATGCAACTTGAAGCGGTCGGGTTTGCAGTCAAAGGTCAGGGATGGAAACTCGCCGCGGAGGGTTTGATTCAGCGAAGGCCAACGTCTGGAAACGTTGACTCCATGCGATATATTCCTTGTGCCACGATGGGAGGTATGAAGGCGCGCGGATTTCCTGGAGGCGCGGCAGGCGTGTATCAGGCTGTCGAAGCGGCGACCCAGCTGCGAGGTGAGGCAGGATCGAATCAAGTCCCGAACGCAAAGACCGCGTTGATTCAGTCGCTTGGTGGCCCCGCCTCCACAGCCGTCAGTCACATCCTGCAAATATTGGATTGATTAATCTGTTTCAGAATTAATGGGGGTCACGATCTGAACAGCTTTTGGATAAATTTTTACTGTGACAGGCAGGCGGCCAATAATATCCCCGTCGCCTTGCACAGGCAACTTTTCCCTGCAGCGAATTTCGACCTCTTTTGTGGCTTCCATGCAAAACACATTCCAGTTATGCTTTTGATCTCCCCTGAGCATGCTGATCGCCAGCTTGAAATACTCACCCAAAGTGTTCGCATAAATTCGACAGACATTCAGCTTGCCATCATCCATACGAATACTTGGGTCCAGCTGCAAGGCTTTCAGTCCGAGGCTGGCACTATTCGCGACCAGCAATTCCGAGGCTCGGAATCGCGTGGGCTTGCCATCAATTTTGATATCAAACAGATAAGAGCGAAATTCCATTAGCTGGCTTAAGCCTTTCCATAAATCCACGAGTTTGCCAAAACGGCGTTTCTCCTGGCGTTTTACATCCTCCATGGTTCGTGAACCAACGCCTGCGCTCACACTCAAAATAAAAAAGCCCTGATCCACCTGCAGGGCATCCACGGTTCGAATCATATGCTCATGAAACACTAATTCAAGTGCAGGATCGATTTGAAGTGGAATGTTCATGATCTGTGCAACCGTATTCCATGTGCCAGTCGGAAGAATGATAAGAGGAATTTGTGTGCCTACCAAACCGTCGATAACACCCGAGAGCGTTCCATCTCCACCAGCCGATACAAAGAGTTTAAATCCTTGTTGGACAGCATTCCGAACCTTCTGCCTGAGGTCTTCGTCGCCTGTGGTTTCATAAATTTCAAAAGGGATATCGCGTGACAGAAAAGCCGCTTCGATCCTTTCGCGGACAGCCTCAGGCTGTGAAACACCTGCCACAGGATTAACAACAACATAAGTTTTTGGTTTTTGCTGAACATCTACTTTCATACTCATCCCTTCCATAAACAAAAAGTCTTTATTGATAATTTCGTATCAAAAACTGGCTGCGCAAAGTATTCGGACGGACCGGATGACGATGTGCAACTTGTACTAATAAAACAAAACGATAAATAGGGATAAATGCCACGAAAGTGCGCTGTGGTGAAATAGATTCCTTCTTTATAAGTCGATTATTACAAATTTGTACAAATAAGAGGTGAAAATACACTTCCTGTGCCTTCCAAAATCAGGTAAAATAGCAATATTGAAAATTATATATAATATATAATTTGGAGAACTTATGCCTATTTTTACCCCTGGTCGAAGATGGCAGCCTCCGTACTCTCCATTCAAAAAAGAGAACTTTGGTGATCGCGCTCTGCAAGTTCTCGAATACAGCGTGAAGGGTCCACTCTTTGGTTGCCGGATGTGTGGGAACTGCCTCCTGCAGGAAACAGCGTTCATTTGTCCGATGGAATGCCCAAAAGGACTACGGAACGGTCCATGCGGCGGCTCAACCTCTGAGTATTGTTACATCGATAAAACGCGACCGTGCATCTGGTACAAGATTTATGAACGGTCTTTCCAGTTGGGACGGGAAGAACTCTTGCTCGAAGTTCTGCCTCCCCTCGATTGGGAAAAGGTAGGACAGGATACATGGCGGGATATTTTCAGAAACGTTGCAAAGATTGGCTTGAAAAAAGTAACCAGTGGACTCCTCTCCCGATCAGCGGAGACGCGCCAACAAACCTGGGACGGGATTTTCCGCCCGGTCCGCCAGCCGGATTGGTGGCAGGGTGACTCGAAGTATCATGCGCCTGCCTATACCGAACCCGTTTCAGAACTGGAACGAAGGCTGGTCAGCGGTGAATTTGTGGTCACCAGCGAGATCACGCCTCCGCTCTCTTCCAAGACCGATAAATTGATCCATAATATTGAAGCGATCAGGCATTACGTCTCGGCGCTCAATTTTACAGATAACGCTTCTGCCATGCCGCGCATGACCTCCTGGGCGTGCAGTCAGATCGCGGTTGAGCATGAGGCAGAGCCTGTTTTGCAGATCTCCGCGCGCAACCGCTCGCGCGGCAATTTGCAAAGCGAAGTCATCGGCGCGACCGCGCTCGGCGTGCGTAATATCCTGTGTGTGACCGGTGATAGCGCCAAGCTCTCCCCCTCTCCGCGCGAAAAGATGGACATCAATGACCTCGATGCGATCCAAATGCTTTGGATCCTGCGCCGGATGCGCGACGAAGGCACATACCTGGATGGGCGTGAGATCAAATATCCACCGAAGTTTTTCCTGGGTGCGGCCGCGTCGCCGTTCTCCTCCGATCCAAAATTTCAGGCGTTGCGAGAACAAAAGAAGGTCAACGCGGGTGCACAATTCTTCCAGACCAATCTGGTCTTCGATATCAACGGTATGGAGCTCTGGCTCAATGAACTGGCAAAGCGCAATGTTTTAGATAAGGTGTATATCCTCATTGGCATTGCGCCGATCAAAAGTTTGAAAATGGCTGTCATGCTCTCTGACGTACCGGGCGTGTATATGCCAGAGAAGATTATTCGACGCATGGATGTTGCCAATACAGCCGGCAATGCCTCAGATGAAGGCGTACAAATTGCGTTAGAATTGATCACTGCCATCAAAAAATACCATGGACAGGGAATCAACGGGATTCATCTGATGCCGGTGGGCTGGGACGAAGTCGTTCCACGCATCGTTATGGAATCAGGATTGATGCCGAAGGAATACGTGTTCGACCAAACATCACAGCAGGAGTGGAACAATGCACACCCTATTGAAAAGTAATACGAAGGAAGTGACCATCGGGGCGGATAGGCCATTTGTTATCATCGGGGAGAAGTTGAACCCAACGGGCATAAAAAAGTTGGGACAGGCACTTGTTGAACAAAATTTTGATTATGTCAAACACCTCGCCCTGAGACAGGTCGCCTGGGGCGCGGAAGTGTTGGACATAAATGTGGGTCATCCCCAAATTGATGAAGCGGCTATCATGCCCAAAGTTGTCGAAGCTGTCCTCTCCGTTGTGGATGTGCCGCTTTGCATTGATTCGAATGAGCCAAAGATTTTGGAAGCAGGATTGAAAGTAGCGCCGGGCAAGCCGCTGGTCAATTCAGTCAATGGAGAGGAAAGGCAACTCGCAACGGTCCTGCCCATCGTCAAGGATCGAGGCGCGGCAGTCATCGGCCTGACCATCGGTGAAGAGGGAATTCCAGCGACTCCGGAAGGACGGCTCGCCGCAGCGGGCATCATTATCGAACGCGCCGCGAAAATGGGAATCCCCATCGAGGATATTATCATTGATCCGCTGGTGATGACGGTTGGACACAATAGCAATGCGGCCCTGGTGACGTTGAAAACCATTGAGCTGATCAAGAAGGAATATGGCGTCAATATCAGTTTGGGCGCGAGCAATGTTTCCTTTGGCTTGCCAGATCGCCACTCGGTGAATAGCGCGTTCCTGGCGCTGGCGATTCAAACAGGAGTAACCACATCGATTACTGACCCGATCAAGTTGGGAAACTCCATTAAGGCAATTGATTTGTTGCTTGGCAAAGATGCAAATTCGATGCGGTATTTGAAATACTTCCGCGCGACCGAGAAGTTGAGGGCGGAAGAGGCTGCTGTAAAGGTTTAGGGATTGGTATTAGAGACTGGAAATAAGTAGGTCATGTTAAAAACGTGGCCTACTTTTTTAATTCGTCGAGATTGATTTCAACAGCTCCAGCTTCTGAGCTGATCTTTAAGATACTCCCGAATAATCCAATTGCATCTGATTCAAACCCAAAAAACGTCCAAAAACAAACTCGCGGCTGATCTGTTTCCAGTACTGCGGAAATAGCAGGCTCCTTATTTCCATAATATTGTGAGCGCCAGCCGCGTGTGCCATTTGGATCTCCGCGAACTACTGAAAAATCAGATTTTCCATTTAATAATCCTACCTGAACTTTGTATTTAACAGAATCAAGTGACAGAATAATTGAGTTTTCCTGCTGTTCATACGGAAAATCATTAACTAACCAATGCAGGGCGTAATGATGTGACTGCATGTCCTGGAGATGATCCACGACAAGCCAGCGATCACCATCCAGTGCCATCACCGTTCGTTGGTGTGTGACAGGTTTATAGCCATCGTGTTCACCCTGCCAGAGATTCTCCCGATGCTTGAGGGCTTTCCCGCGCGACCAATTCGTCCATGTGAAACGGCTGACCATCTTCATTTGATCTTTGTGATCAACAGTGACGGTGTTATGCGCTGAAGTATGAGCCAGGCCATTTCGCCAAATGCCTTCTCCACTATATAGGTAAGTTCCAGCGTCACAAGCGATGTTTTTGCCGCGCCACCATAGATCCATATGGAGTTGATCCGCATGAGAGGGGCGTGAGCGAAAATTTGTGCAGCGGATGATCGCTTTGCTCTGCGAACCTCGCAAAACAGAAATGCCGCCATCTGCATAACTTTGACTAGTTTGAGGTGGAGCCTGCACTTTGGAATGCAAAACCTGTGAGCCATATAACCAGTACAAAGGCTCATCCCAGGCACCGGATTCAAATAAACTTCTTCCCGTCGTTAAGTAAGAACCCAACTGTAAAAGCGGACGATAATCGGTAAAGTCACAATTATTCAATGGCAAAACCAGTGCACCATCGTTTGAGCCGTAGACGGGCATCTGTCCTGTCTCAGGATCAATCAGCTGAGAAAGATAATCAACAGACTTCATAACTCTTTGCTTCAGCGATTCTGAAAATGGAGAGCCGTTCAATTCTCCCAACCTGATCGCATAAAAATAAATCTGCAAAATAAAACGGTGGTAATTCAACGAATACATCGAATAAGTACCGTCGGGGAAAATCTGCGCGGCGGCTTCCTGCTCCAGGAGCTTGCTTCCAAGCCTACGGTATTTTTCTGAGTCCTTTAATTCAGGGAAAAGAAGTCCAGCCAGCCACAATCCAAATGCTTCACTGATGGCGTGATTGCTGTGTGTCGAAATTGCGTAATCAATATTTTTATAAATCCGCTCGGCATGGGCCGCGACCATGACGGTGAATTGCGCAATCCGTTCTGGAGTCGAGGAAGAGGAATCGATGAAGGCGTAAAAGCCAAACGTCCATGCCATGAGACGCAACGCCGCCTCCTGGCCGTTCATCCAGTTGGGCCCGGTGTTGGGAGGGTTGGCATCTGCCCAGGATTGGATCAACTCCCCGAACGCCTCAGCAAATTTTTCATCCCGCGTGGAAGCGTAGGCTCGGACAAGCGTATAGACCATGCTAAATCGACTGGCTTCCCAAATAAACTTAATATCCAAATTTCCATCATCTGAAATTTCAGACCAATGTCTGTTCGCATCCAACTTGATTTCAGACTGAGGGTCTTTATGCCAATCGGGTGGAAATCCAGTTTTGATGAATTGATGTGCGAAATATTTGAGCTCGCCGCTTAGAATTCTTTCGGCTTCGTCTACTGCAATTTGTGAATTCCAAGGGACATCACTTGGAAATCGTGCTTCGCCTGCGCGAAGAGGATCGAAAAAGAATTTTGGAGAGTTTTGTTTGCGCCAGTGGGCATAATCTTCGGGCTTGGAGGGAATTCCTTTCTTCAACCACGTTTCCAGCGGCCGATCTTTCCAGTCGTAACGGGGTATTTGCTTGCGGATGAATCCAGTTCTTATTCGCAGAGCGTATCCCACCCGAAACATCAGCCAGTGCGCACCAAGAGATTGAGAGAGAGATTGAAGATTACGAAAATTATTGAGCACTTTTTATACTTGCTTTTCGCGGCTGGAAATCAATGGTTTCGATTCCAATAGGGTTCTTCGCAAGCGCGCCGCGCGAACGGACAGAAGAAGCCAGACCAGTGGCAACCCCAAAAAGATGAGTGGTGGAGCAATTGGATTGCCCTGTGACCATATATAGGAAAGAATCCCTGCCAGAAGAGTGAGGAAAATATATAACAAGCTGATCGTTTTATGTTTATAGCCAGCGATCACCAACCGCTGATAAAGATGAGAACGATGGGCGGCAAAAACATTTTCGCGTTTAATCAGGCGTCCGATGAACGTAACGCCGGCGTCCATAATGATGATCCACATCAGGAGCGTACCGAGCATCAACGCATCTCCACCGTGAGTAGATGCGATTAATGGCAGAACTGCAAAGCTATAACCCAGGAACGTGCTGCCAACATCACCCATAAAAATTTTTGCGGGCGACCAGTTATGCCCAAGAAAGCCCAGACAGCTGGCAGTGAGGGCCAGTGCCACCCAAAATGCAAAGGCGTTGTGCATATTTGAGGCGAGCCACATCCAGCCGAGCCCGGCACTCAATCCGACGCCGCCTGCCATGCCATCGATCCCATCCATGAAGTTATAGGCGTTGGTCAATCCGATGATCCATAAAAAGGTGATGACGATTCCAATTACGCCGAGGTGCAGTTCGCCAAACATGGGAATCGTGACCACCTTGAAATATCCCAGCCCATAAATTGATCCTGCCGCGACAATTCCTTGCACTACAAAACGGATACGCGGGGAAAGCGAGTGAAGGTCGTCACGCCATCCCAGCCAGGCAACCATGGCTCCGCCAAAAACATAAATCAAACCCCGATTCCACCCTGCCTCACTCGTAGACCATAAGCCCACTGCCAATACAAGGCTAACGATTGCCAACCCTCCGCCGCGCGGTGTAGGCACTTTGTGTGAACTGCGCTCGTTGGGATGATCCAGCAATTCGCGTTTTTCTGCATAGCGCCGGATCAAGTGGACGCCGAGGTAGGAGAGGATGGTGAGGAGAATAAAAATAATAGATGTCATCAGGGTATAGCGCTAGGCGCTGTTCCTACCGCCGAGAACCGCGGCTTGAGCTTGCAATGATTTCAACTCGGATTTTATCCCCTCTTCAAATGACCATGGATTAAACCCAAAATCCTTCTGTGCTTCAGCGTAACTAAAATCTTTATTTTCATTCAAGCGCAAGACCTGCTCCGCTTTGACAGGAAATGGAATATGTAAGCGTTCGAAGAATCTCAGCAAGCTCACTGCGGGCATAGAGGAAATATGAACTTTCCAAACGCGTTTGGGCTCCGCCAGCTGTCCCGCAATCGTATCAATAACTTGATTGTACGTGAGCGGAAATTTCCCTGCGATGTTGTAGCTTTTGCCGATAGTTTGATCATTACAAAGGCAACTGAGAATTGCCTGGGCAACATCTCCGACATAAATCGGCTGTTGCAAATAATTCCCATCACCAAAGATAGGAACCACCGGAGAGTAGCGCATAAAACGGATCAACCGCCACATGTTACGATCACGGGGGCTGCCGTAGATCATCGTCGGGCGCAGGATGGTGTATTTCAGTCCGCTGGACTCGATGGCAGTTTCTGCAGCGACGCGGACTTTCTTGCTCTTCGCATTAAGCTGCGTAAAGATAGCCGTCGTGCTGACGAAGATCGCGCGCTGGATTCCTGCGTTTTTGGCCGCGCTGATGATCGAGTCCGCGTGGCCGAAGCCAAGGGAGGTGATGTTGACGAGAGTATCCATCCCTTGCAAGGAAGCGGATAACGCTCGAGGGTCAGAAACATCGCCTAGCGCCCACTCAATTGTCGGCTGGTCACGAAGCGAGAACGAGCGGTCGCTGGTTAGGCGATAAAGACAACGTACCTGGTATCCATTTTTCAATAAAAGGGGAACAACGTGTGAGCCAGTAAATCCCGTCCCACCTGTGACAAAGACTTTCATGCATGAACCAGTTTTTGGAGCAACAGCAGAGTTTCATCCAACTTATCGCGGCGATCAAGATGTTGAACCAAATAGGCACGCGCGTTCGCACCCATTTGTTTCACGCGCTGCGGGTCTTTCGAAAGCTCAAGGATCGTCTTGGCCAGCAATTCATCATTGGCGGGTTCGACAAACACTCCCCCGTCCGAAGATTCGATCACCTCGCGGATGACGCCATCGATGACCAGCACGGTCGCGCGCGCAGCCGCCATGTAATCAAACACCTTGTTGGGATACGTTGTACGGAACATCGGGACGTTCTGCAGGATCGCCAGACAAACATCTGACGAGGCAATCACAAAGGGCATTTCCTTTTTGGGGCAAACACCGGCAAAGACGACGTTATGTAAATCCAACCGTTCCGCTTCTGCTTGAAGTTTCGGACGCTCTTTGCCATCACCCCAAAACACAAAACGGATCTGGCCTTCATCGTTCAAATGTTTGGCCGCGCATAAGACCGTGTAAATATCGTTTGCCTGTCCGAGCGCCCCTGCATACAGAACTACAAATTTATCTTCCAGGCCTAATTTCCTGCGAACTGATAAACCATCCACACTCGGGTTGAACATATCCACGTCGGTTCCGTAAGGAATGTACGTGATCTTAGTTGCAGGCACACCTTTGACCACCATATACTCTTTATAGGCCGGTGAATTGACCAGGATATGAGTCGCGCGTGCATATAGAAATTTTTCAAGCCAGCGCGTTAGAGCGATCACAATCGGATTCGTGATAACTCCCATACTGATCCCAAACTCGGGCCACAGATCGCGCACCTCCAGCAAGAAGGGCTTGTTCCGTATGAAGGCAACGAACCAGGCGGAAACTGCCTGGAAGATCTGCGGCGTTGTCCCCATAATGAGGTCCGCGTCTTTTACGCTCAGAGCAGTCCAGACAGAACTGAACATAAAGCTAAAAAATGAAACGATCCGCCAAAAATAACTGCGATGCAAAGCGGGATAAATATAGGAACGCAGGACGCGCACACCGTCGATCATCTGCTCCGTGAATACTCCATGCCGCTCCACTGTCCGTTGACCGGTCTGATAATTTAAGTCGCTGGCAACGATCACCAACTCATGTCCATGGTCACGCAGATATTGTGCCATTTCGAAATGGCGCGTGTGACCGGGCTCATCGGGAGAGACAAAAGCTTGATTTAGCAAAAGTATTTTCATTGACGGAAGGCGCTCGAACACCGTCATTATATTATGATTTGACTATCCCCCGCAGCCGTTTGGATTCCAAACTAGGGAATATATCTTATTTCAGCAGTTCTCGTCTCAGATATGGGATTGTTAAAGCAGATAACAAAGCAGCCAGCCCAAAGGAAATAGCAGGAATCAACCAGCGCATATTTACCAGCAGATACTGATAGAGCAGAATACTTTCCTTGCGGATTTGGGCCACAATGAGTGGAGGCAGATGATTGATGCTGAACCACATGGCACCGATACAAACTGAAAAGATGAGTGCGAGGACAAAATCATTCCAGGTGAGACGGAAAGGACGCGGCGCGGGAATCGTTTTGATACGCGTCATTACCTCTGAGGTAACAGCACGCGGCATGGGCGCAATCGGATAGGTGGAAAGCGCATCTTCGATCAAGACATTCTGTTGTTCCGGGGTTAATGAATTGTCCATGAGGCCTCCTGATATGTTTCAAGCGCATGGCGCAATTGTTCTTTGGCACGGAAGAGACCCGTCTTCACAGTACCCAATGGGAGGTTCAGCATAGTGGCGATCTCCTCGTATGAGAGTTCATTTTGATAACGCAACGAGATGAGCAGGCGAAAATTCTCTTCCAGATTCTCGATGGCATTATGTAAATGCGAGCGCAACTCACGAGACTCCAATCCACGGGCGGGGTTATCGAAAGCAAGTTCAGTTTCCGGGATTTCGGCGATCACGTCGTCACCCAGATCGGTGAGGCTGCGACGCAGGTTGGGCAAACGGTTATAGCAAAGATTTGTGACGATGCGATACAACCAGGTCCGGAACTGGGATTGTCCGCGAAAGTTTGGAAGGGCAGCCCAGGCGCGGACAAACGTCTCTTGCGTGAGATCGAGCGCTTCGTCCTCATCCTTTAGGACGCGCAGGGCAAGGTTGTAAATGTAACGTTGATGTTCATCCACCAGTGCGGCAAAGGCATCATGGTCACCTTTTTGGGCACGCTGGAGTAAGGCTTGTTCATTGTCCACGCAAAGTTCCTTCAAAGGGTTAGACAAGGGAACAGGAGAAAAGTTTCAGGCGTGCGCCGACCATAGATGATAGACCATATTACTCTTCGATGGTCTATGGTCAATCGTCCATGGTCCAGTTGAAACTTTTTCGCAAAGGGTCTGTCAAACGAAGTGACAACAACATCCTACCGCACGCCTCATGCACAAGTCCGCTTTGAATAAGTTCACGAGCCAAATTTAAGACTGTATATGCATGTTAGCATGCGTGCGACACTCTGTAAACAAGGAGAATGAAAATGAAAAGACCGATTATTATTGCCCTTTTGGTTGCAGCTCTGATGCTTGTACTGGCAGGCATTGGAGCGGTGATCTTTTTCACTGCACGCGGTGGAGGAAATTTCTTCACCGGAGGCACTCAGCCATTTGCCACTCTTGAGGAAAGCAAAGCCGTGAAAGTGGATGCAGGGAGCCCGGTCACGCTGAAGGTGATCGACGACGCGGGTAGCGTTACCATCGTCGGCGCGGAGGTGAGCTCCATTCAGGTAAAAGTGGTGAAGACCGCCCACGACCGCACCCAGGCTGGCGCTGAAAAAGAAGTCAAGACCCTCAAATACAATATCGAGCAGACCGGCAATACCGTCACAATCAAATATGAACTTCCAAACAAAACTGTCTTTGATCAAAATCTAAATACTGTGGATTTCACGATCACAGTACCAAATGAAACTACGGTAAATATCAATGACAATCTGGGCGATGTCGGTGTAAGCAACCTCAAAGGAAATACGGTCATTGCCAACGATTTTGGGACAGTGAAAGCTGACAATATCGAGGGGGCTCTGTCCGTTTCAAACAACAGCGGTAATGTAAGTGCCTCTTCCATCAAAGCGGGTAGTGAAGATATAGACCTCAATTCCGATTTTGGCGCTGTGACTCTCAAAAACGCCAGTGGCAGTAACGTCACGCTGGATTCGAATAGCGGTACGATCACGCTCCAGGAAGTGCGCGCGACGGGCAATATAAACACCAAAACAGACTTCGGCAACACCTCATTTGAGAATGGATCGACGAACTCGCTCAGCGTTGAAACCAACAGCGGCGCAGTGACACTGAAAAAAGTGAGGGTCAGCCAGGAAATTAAAGTGCAGGATGACTTTGGTGAGATTAAACTGGAGCAAGCCCTCGCTACTTCCTATGACCTGCACACCAACAGCGGATCTGTTACTGTAGACGGCGCGAAAGGAAAACTCAAAGCTCATACAGACTTTGGCGGTATTACTGTGAAGAACGCGAATTCCGTTACGCTTGATCTGCAGACCAAAAGCGGCACTGTAGACTTCAATGGTTCACTTGGTAAGGGCCCACATACGGTCAAATCAGATTTCGGTGAAGTTGGTCTGACTCTGCCGGCCGACTCAAAACTAAATGTGGACCTCAAAACCGATTTCGGCAAGATCGATTCAGAACTACCGATTACCATCGTAACCAATGGAAGTTCCAATTCTAATGGTGATCAGATCGCGGGAAGCATCAACGGCGGAGGAGAACAGCTCACCGTCCAGACCAACAGCGGCGGTGTGAATATCAACACGGGCAAATAACAGTCTGACAAAACAGTCCAGCAAGAGACATGGAGGAGGCTGATACAATAGAGCCAACTCCATGTTTGTTTTTTGAGAGGAAAAATGGCTGACCTGGTCCCCTGTCTGAGTATTGTAAGTATACTGATCGTCATCTTCGGCTTTATCGCTTTCATGCGCTACATCAGTTACAGGGAGACCCTGGCGCTCGCCGAAAAGGGATTAACCCGTCCCGAGCGCCTTGAGGCCAAAAACAGCAAAGGATTTCTGCGCTGGGGAATACTCGTCACCGCCCTGGGACTCGCTCTCTCGCTGGGGCTTTATTTCGTCGGCTTTGACTCAGCTGAAAACTACCCGCTCCATCTCGGACCCTGGATGCTGGGAGGCTTGGTCCCGCTTTTTCTTGGCCTGGGATTAATTCTTTCTCATTTTCTCACTCAAAAGGAATAAGGATTCCCTTACAGCCGTGAAAGGACAAAGCTTGAGAGTCTTTGAGAGTTTCCGTACGTAGAATTAGCCTTGAAGAAAGGAACTAACTTATGGAAATTCCAAGACACTGGAGACTAAAAAAACAACGCTATGGACTGGTCGGTGAAGTCTGTCCCCATTGCGATTACAAGATCTTCCCTCCGCGCGACGTATGCCCGAACTGTGGCGATGAAGCCAAAGAACTCTATACCTTCAGCGGCAAGGGTGAAGTGTATTCCTATACAACCATTTATGAAGCTCCCACCGGATACGACAGCAACGCGCCTTACACCGTTGCACTCGTAAAACTGGATGAAGGTCCCATGGTCACCGCCCAATTGACCGATGTGGATAACAGCGCCGTGGAAATCGGCATGCCCGTCGAAATGGTTACCCGCAAGATGCGGAATGATGGGGATGAGCGGGGACTGATTGTGTATGGCTATAAATTTCGGCCCAAAGTCCACTAAACTAGTCCGAATTAACCAAATTATCTAAGAACAGGCGGAATACCCAGAGCGTCCGTCTGTTTTCGTTTTAAGAACACAGTTCAGAGTTTGATCCCTGCGGCAATGACACAACTCAATTTGTCGGCGCGGGCTTATCACCGCACCTTTAAGTTGGCATGCACAGTCGCAGACCTGGCGAGGAGTGAGGAATTCTATCAGCGCATTTGGCCGAGATGCTTCACACTCACCTGCACTGCAACACGCCCTTTGGGCAGGCAGCGGCAGTGCGGCGCACACTGTCCTAGCATAGGGTGCCAGGGAGTGTCGCAGTCGTCCATAATTAATGAAGGGATACAATCTTTGCATGAGGATGCACGAACAATGAAGTGGAGTCGAATTGTCTCGACTCTACTTTGCTATTCTATAAACATTTATTCGGGATACGTTCCCTGCTCATCGGGACAAACTTCCCGAAGGATCGGGAATTGGTCTGATGACATGGGAAAACCCGCGTGCTATGCTAAGCGCACACGCTCTAAGCAAGTTCGATCCACAATTCGGTTGCAATGTCTCGGATGTACGGAGGTTTCTTTATCATGACACGCAAATTTCGCAGGTGGATTGGCATAGTGTTAGGCAGTCTCTGAAAGGAAACTTTTCAATGTTCGATACAGTTAGAGTTTTCATTCTCATTGTGCTCATCGCCTTATTTGGCTTTCTGACACGCAGGCCAGGACGTTGAAAAACGTTCTTTTGAAATGGGTTGGGAGCAATCCCTGGCACCGCACTGGTTTGGATATTGCGTCAATCATATTCCAGCAATATCGAAGGCATGTCAACGGCTCACTAATCAAATCAGGCACACGCGTGCCGCTGCGCGTATTGAAAACGGTCAAGTAGCTGAAGACTGGATCATGATTGGTCAGATGGGCATGTCACAACAATTTGGATCAATTCTGACACAACGTCCAATGACGTTATAGTGAGGAGGATAGTATGAAGTATATACGAGTATTTCTGAGATCACTCGTCTCTGTGATCCAGCTTCTTGGGCTACCATTTCTAGGCTGGGGTATTGAAGATCTTCGTGGTTTCCTCTCTATGTCCCCGCGCGCAGGGTATGCTGTGATTGCGGCGGTTTTTGTCTTCAGCGAGGTTTATCCAGTCATTAAGGGGTCAGTCCGAAACCAAACGAGCAAAGGAGAAGAGAGCAAACATGTTCGCCGTCAACATGTCCTAGTTATCCTACTGCTTCTCTTTTGGAGCGCGATTCTTTTTTTCTTGCCCTTGGCAGATCGTCGCAGTATTGGCGTCATGATGGTGAGTCAGAAGATCCGTTGGCTGGGGCTTGTTCTATTTGGATTGGGGCTCGCGACGATATCGAGTGCGCGGGTCTCCTTGGGCAGAATGTATAGTCTGGAGGTGACTATCCAGAAGAGCCATCAATTGATTACCAGCGGGCCATACCGCTATATCCGTCACCCAATTTATAGCGGGGTCATCATTCAGGCCCTGGGATTTTCGCTCGTGTTTCGTTCATGGATCGGTCTGGCGGCGATGATTCCAGTAGCGGCTTTTGTTCTGTTGCGGATCAAGGACGAAGAGGCGGTGTTGCAGAAAGAGTTCGGACCGCAGTGGAAAGTATACTGCGAACGGACGTGGCGTCTTATACCTTATCTATACTGATGCGCCTACCACACATGAATGAAAGAGATGCTGAGCAACTTACTTCGGGAGATACCCTCATGATACGCAAAATTCTTAATTGGATCGGCATTGTGTTGGGTAGTCTCTGAAAGGAAACTTTTCAATGTTTGACATTCCTGGAGTTTTCATTCTCATTGTGCTGGTCGCTTTATTTGGCTTCCTGACCATGCAGGCCAGGACGTTGAACAACGTTATTTTGAAATGGGTCGGGATCATTCTTGCCGGACTGCTAACATTACTACTGACAACTCTGCTGGTANTCGGATTGATTGGCTTCTACAAGCTGAACGAGCGACACAANAATCCAGTCGCCAACATTCAAGTGGCAAGAACCCCTGCTCAGNTCGCTCGTGGCAAACAACTAGCCAACGTTTGTGTGAACTGCCATACATCCAATGGGCAGTTGCCTCTCGCTGGAGTGAACTTTCGTGAGAAGTTTCCCGTCCCGCCGATAGGAACATTTTACGCTCCCAATCTGACGGCTTCCGGTAACATTCAGGGTTGGACCGATGGCGAACTCATTCGCGCGATCCGAGAAGGGATCCATAAAGACGGCCGCTCACTGATTGTCATGCCCGCTGGAACGTTGCGGAACTTGAGCGACGATGATGTGCAAGCTCTGGTTGCCTACTTGCGTTCACAGCCTGCTATCGGTAAACCTACTCCAACCAATAAGTTCAATTTGTTTGGTGCGATATTCATCGACCTGTTCGATCTTCAGACTGCACAAACACCAGTGGGTAGCATAACGGCACCCCAACCAGGGACTCCAGACTACGGAAAGTATATGGTAGATATTCTCGGCTGTCGTTTTTGTCATGGTGACCAATTGCAAGGCAAGCTTGATAAAGGTCAGCCAGGCCCGCCACCCGGACCCAATCTCACCCTGATTGTGCCACAATGGACGGAAGAGCAATTCATGACTTTTTTCAATACCGGTCGATTGCCTGGCGGAAAAACAGTACCCATCCTTACCTTGCCTAGCGGACTTTCAGAACCAAGGATGCCCTGGCCGACGGTAAGGGCTTCCACAACTGACGATGAGCTGAAGGCTATGTATGCCTATCTGCATAATCTGCTGTTAGTTGAAGGGCCTGTTAGATAAGAAAGGAATGCCAAGAGACGCATGGCTGCATTCCACCAATCGGAGAATGAATTCCATGAAAAACTTATTCACTTCACTAAACGGCGCGATCATACTCTTGTTTGCCGCACTGGTGATCATACCCTTTCGCATGTTCATCAACACAATGTTCATTTATCACTAAGAGTTGCCCAATATGAAAGTCATAATCTTTGTACCCGGTGCTGTCGTCCTGATCGCTTTAGGTCTGCAAATCTGGCACAGGCGAGTGGATGTAATGGCGGGAGGCAGCAAGTGAAAGTATTTGATTCTCGTCCCAAGTGCGCTATACTCAACAACCTAAACCCTCTTCATGCTGACAATTAGGTAGAACGACCGCCGGCTTTTGCTATGACATTTTCTGATACGAAAATAGACAATGGAATGCATCTTCGCCAGCGTTGGCCGCAGTTTGTACACAGCGCATGGTATGTGGTCGCGCTGCTGGCAGGGATTATTCTGATCGGCGCGGTCCCTGTCTATTACAGCCATGTTGCCCGCCCTGTCCTCTCCAATCCTTATAACTTAGGTCAGTTCAATGTGCCGTTCCAAGTCCTAATTGGATTGAGCGATCTGGCAAGTAGTGTCATTAGCTTCGCGCTGGCCATATTGCTCTTTTGGCGCAAACCCAATGATCGCATGGCGCTGTTCGTTTCCTTTTTTTTCCTCATCACGGCGGTTGCCTCGAATAATACGCTCGACTATTTTCTCATGACGTATGTGGGTACAGCCTCCACGCGTGAGATCTATCGCCATTTACAGACTCCCTTGTGGATTCTGCTAGGTTGTATTTTTCCCGATGGACGCTTTGTGCCACGCTGGACACGTTGGCTCTTTCTCTTTTCGATTCTCGCATCGTTTTCCTTTCTTGCCAGCCCTGAATGGCGCGTGATTCTGGACGTTGTGGCTTTTCCTCAATTCATTCTGGTCATGTACGCTCAGGTGTATCGTTATCGCCGTGTGTCGAGTTATGCAGAACGCCAACAGACCAAGTGGTTTGTCTTTGGTGTTCTCATGGAGGGTGTGTTTTTTGCGATTGGCTTGCTTATTTTCATGAAGCTAGGTCCCCCTCTGATCAATATCATTCCCCTGACGCTTGCCATCTCGGTTCTACGTTACCGGTTGTGGGACATCGATCTCATCATGAATCGCGCGTTGGTATACGGCGCGCTAACCGCGGGTATCATCGCGTTGTATATCCTTCTGGTCGGCGCGTTAAGCCTGCTCTCGCAAACGACTGGCAGTTTGCTGATCTCGCTGCTCGCTACCGGTTTGATCGCATTTCTCTTTCAACCGTTGCGCGAACGGCTGCAACGCAGCGTAAATCGTCTCGTGTACGGTGAGCGCGACGATCCGTATGCGGTGCTCTCGCGTTTAGGTCAACGCCTCGAAGCGGCTTACGCGCCCGAATCAGTATTGCCTACCATTATCGAAACCGTGGCACAAACTCTTAAACTGCCCTATGTAGCCATCGCGTTGAATCAGAATGGGGAGATCAAAATTGCCGCAGAGTTTGGACGGTCGAAAAGTGAGCCTATTAATCTGCCACTGATCTATCAAGGAGAACCGGTTGGTGAATTGATCCTCGCGCCGCGTGCGCCTAGTGAGCATTTTACGGGGTCTGAACGGAGATTGCTTGATGATTTGGCGCGCCAAGCGGGGGTCGCGGCACATGCAGTGCGCCTGACGGCGGACCTGCAACGCTCGCGTGAACAATTGGTGGCTGCGCGCGAAGAAGAACGGCGTCGCTTGCGCCGCGACCTGCACGATGGACTCGGACCGCAACTCGCCAGCCTGGCACTCAAACTGGAAACGGCCCGCAATCGCATGGCAGATAATCCTCAAGCCGCGGCTTTGCTGACCGATCTTAGCGGGCGCACGCAAGAGGCAGTTGCTGATATTCGCAGGCTGGTTTATGCGCTTCGTCCGCCTGCGCTGGATGAACTTGGTCTAGTAATGGCACTGCGTGAGGGAGCGATGCAATACAACCAACAAGGAATCAACGGTCTGAATATCACATTCGACGCGCCCGAAAACTTACCTCCGCTCCCCGCTGCGGTGGAAGTGGCCGCCTATCGCATCGCCCAGGAAGCGTTGACGAACGTGGTCCGACATGCGGAAGCGCGTACTTGCCGCGTCCGTCTCAGGCTAGATGAGTCGTTGGGACTTTTGTGTGTAGAGGTCCAAGATGATGGAAAAGGACTGCTGATACAACGGCGAGCAGGTGTCGGCTTGCATTCGATGCGGGAGCGCGCGGAAGAGTTGGGCGGCACGTTGACGATCACATCCCTCTCTACAGGAGGAACCTCTGTGCTCGCGCGTCTGCCTTGCCAAGTGAACGGACCATCTCCTCGAGCGGATCGAGATGGGAGTACCTTATCTCAAGGAGCGGAGGTATGACCATGGACCCAGATCGAATTCGCGTCCTGATCGTGGATGATCATCCGCTGTTTCGAGATGGAATGCATGGGTTGCTCGATTCAGTATCTGAGACCGAAGTAGTAGGCGAGGCGACCAGTGGTGAAGAGGCGATCACGCTGGCGGAAAGCCTCCAGCCGGATGTTATTCTCATGGATATCAAGATGCCCGGTATGAATGGCTTGCAAGCCATGCGCGAAGTTTTGAACACCAGCCCTCATATCCGCATCCTGATCGTCTCCATGCTAGAGGATGATGATTCAGTGTTCGCCGCCATGCGAGCGGGAGCACGCGGTTATGTGCCCAAAGGTGCAAATCAAGCGGAGATGTTGCGCGCCATCCGAGCCGTGGCAAATGGGGAAGCCATCTTTGGACCGGGCATTGCTCAGCGTTTGATCGGATTCTTCTCAGCCTCGCGGCTGTCTGTAGCACCAAGAATTTTTCCTGAGCTAACAGACCGTGAAGCTGAGATTCTTGCATTGATCGCGCAAGGCCGTACAAATGAGGAGATCGCTGAACAGTTGGTGCTCAGTTTGAAAACAATACGCAATCACGTCTCGAATATTTTCAGCAAACTACAGGTGGCAGACCGCGCACAGGCGATTATCCGCGCGCGCGATGCAGGGTTGGGGTAGATAAGGAAAGTACTTTCCGCCTGTTTTTGTTTTAAGCGTGAACATGCGCATCCGGCAGAGGCACTGCACGCTTCTCGTCGTCCCAAGTTGATGCACAGCACTGTGTGTTGAGCTAGCCATTCCCCATCTCAAAAAGTAAGAAGAGAGATCTACTTAATTAGTTGCCAGGCTGATGCTTTCCCTGGCGGTTCCTCGTAGTCGTTCCATGTCACGCATCGGCGGCAGGCCAAAGAGACTTTTATATTCCCGGTTGAAGTGTGATGCATCGCGGTAGCCGACACGGTAGGCCACGCTTGTGGCGTCAAGTCGCTCAGCGAGCATGAGACGGCGGGCTTCCTGAAGCCGCAGCCGCTTTTGGAACTGCAAGGGACTCATGGCGGTGACAGCTTTGAAGTGATGATGGAATCCCGAGACGCTCATGCCAAGTTCGCGTGCGATGCTGTCAATTCGAAGTTGTTGGTCAAAATCCTGGTTGAGGCGTTCAATGGCTCTGGCGATGTGGGGAGTGTAGCCCCCTGAAGCCGCTATGTGGCGGAGCCGCTCGCGCTGTTCGCTCATCCAGAGTCGATAGACGATCTCACGCGTGATCAACGGAGCGAGGAAGGGAGCTTCAGCAGGTGCTTCCAAAAGTCGAATCAGCCGTACCACAGCGTCCAGAAGTCCAGCATCCAACGAACTTACGTCGACGGCCTTCACATCAGTATGTTTTTTTGAAACGACATCACCAGCTTCAACCATGATCGAACCGACGATGGTGGGATCGAGTTCCAGACGCAGGGCGAGATACGGCTGATCTCTCGACGCTTCCAAAAGGTGACTGACAAGGGGCAGCTCGGCGGTGACGAGAAAGTAGTGTGATGGATCGTACACGTAGCGCTCAGTACTGAGAAAGACTTCCTTACTGCCCTGGGCAATCACGCAAAAGACAGGGCTGTACACGCTATGAAGTGGCTCCATGACTGAAGAGGCACGGTTCAGGTACAAGCCTTTCAACGGCTCAACCTCTCCATCCTCGCGGAGTGCGCGAGCAAGAAGGTCAACCAACTCGTCTCGGCTGGCTTGCACCCTATGAGTATTACGTTCTGTCTGATGGTGGGATATCGAATTCATAGTGACTTTTCTAATCTTTCTAACACGTCACTGCTCAAAGTTTGCAGAATCTTACAACTATCTTCGAGAATTATTATACCAGTCTGGGATTTTGAGTTCTAAAATACCTAGAACAAAGGAATTGATCTGGATTCCTGGCAAACAATCTCTTATCAACAACCACCGTAAAGAAAGGAAAGAATGATATGAATAACAAAAAGGTTTGGTTTATTACCGGTGCAGGTCGCGGTATGGGTGTGGACATCGCCAAGGCAGCTCTAACCGCCGGCCACGCAGTCATTGCCACTGGTCGAAATACAGACACCGTATCCAAGGCCTTGGGACAGTCGAACGACCTACTGATCGTCAAGTTGGATGTCACCAGCCCCACCGATGCTAAGGCGGTAACGCAAGCCGCTGTTGAACGGTTTGGTCGCATCGATGTGTTGGTCAACAACGCTGGCAACTTCTACGCCGGGTTCTTCGAGGAGATCACTCCCGAGGACTTCCGGGCACAGGTCGAGACCAACCTGTTCGGCCCGGTGAACGTCACCCGCGCCGTGCTGCCTGTCATGCGCGCCCAGCGTTCAGGACTTGTCGTGCAGCTCTCATCGACCGCCGGCATTTCGGGACAGGAGTTCGTCTCGGCCTACGCCGCGTCGAAATTCGGCGTCGAGGGTTGGATCGAATCACTAACACCCGAGGTCGCGCCGTTCGGCATTCGCACAATGCTGGTCGAGCCTGGCTTCTTCCGTACTGAACTCCTCACGCCGGAGTCAACGAGCTACGCCAAGCCTTCGATCGACGACTACGCCGAGAAAACCAGGCAGACCATTATGGCCTGGAACGGCATGAATGGCATGCAAGGCGGCGACCCGGCCAAGCTCGCCAAGGCGCTGATCCAGCTCGCAAGCCACGACGAGCCTCCGCTGCGTTGGGCTGCCGGCGCAGATGCAGTCGGGGCCTTGGAACGGAAGGCCCAGCGTTTGCTCGCCGAGGCTAATGCCTACCGGGAACTATCCTCCTCCCTCGCCCACGAGGATGCCTAACCAAACAACTTGGCTGACAACAGGTCCAGCCCACCTGCCATCGCTGACTCTATCTCATCAGCACCTGTGATGTAGCTCTTCAGGGCATCTGAGATTGGACCAGTGGGATGACTGGCGTCGCTTATGCAAGTGTGCACTGAATTTTTACCGAGAAAGTACCATGAACAATTTTGATTTCTATAACCCAACACGAATTCTATTTGGAAAAGACAGACTTGATGGTATTGACAAATTAGTGCCATCCGAAGCAAAAGTATTGATCACCTTTGGAGGTGGCAGTGCAAAGAAATACGGTTTGATTGATAAGGTAAAAGCTAACCTTAGTGACAGAGAGGTTTTTGAATTCGGTGGCATTGAACCCAATCCACGTTATGAAACCCTTATGAAAGCAGTAGAAGTGGTTCGGCGTGAGAATATCGATTTCATTCTGGCCGTTGATGGCGGTTCTGTAATTGACGGGACTAAATTCATCTGCCTGGCTAGTCATTACACAGGCGATGCACACGATTTGTTGAAATTTGGCTTCACTCTGATTACTTCTGATGTGGTAAAAGAAGTAGTTCCCTTTGGAACTGTTTTAACATTGCCGGCCACCGGGTCAGAGATGAATAAAGGAGCTGCAGTCAGTTATGAAGATGGAAAATTCACGGTCATGAGCGAGATGATATTCCCTAAATTTTCCATACTCAACCCGACGAATACGTTTACACTTCCTGAAATCCAGGTGGCCAATGGAGTCGTAGATGCGTTTTCACATGTCGCAGAACAGTATATAACCTATCCTGTTGATGCAAGGGTGCAGGACAGAATTGCAGAAGGTCTTTTACAGACCTTGATTGAAATTGGGACAATTACCGTGGATGAACCGGAGAATTATGACGCCAGGGCAAACCTTGTCTGGGGCGCAACAATGGCATTGAATGGGATTATTGGTGCTGGAGTTCCACAAGATTGGGCGGCCCATATGATAGGAATGGAGCTTACCGCTTTGTTTGGTATCGACCACGGCCAGACTCTGGCAATTTTGTATCCGGCTCTACTTGAAGTCAGAAAAGAAAAAAAACGAGCCAAATTACTGCAATACGCTGAAAGGGTTTGGCACATTGACGTTGGCACTGATGAAGAAAAGATCGATTTAGCCATTCAAAAAACCAGGGAATTTTTTGAAAGCATTGGCGTAAAAACCCGTCTTTCAGAATATGGAGTTACAGCCGATAAAATACCAGTTGTGATTGAACAGCTAAGAGCTCATGGGATGACAGCTCTTTCCGAAACTCAGGATTTAACTTTGGATGTCAGCGAAGAGATTCTTGGAAGAGCTATGTAATTCAAATCTGCAGGATAATCAATCTAGCGCGGTACAAATCTGGCATATGGCCATAAATTTCGCCCCGCGGTCGCCTAACCAGGCAAAGAACGAAACCGCTCAGATAAGCAACCACCCCTACACATGTAGGGGTGGTTTCGTCTATGCATTCCGATGCACGATCAAACCACAATCATGCCATCTGCGTGCTGAAAGAATCACTTCGATCGAAGAACTATGGAGTTGACAACTGGATCTGTCCGATCAGGTTGCCTTCCTGTTCCGTGAACCACAGGCTGCCATCCGGACCGGCGATGATATGGTAAGGCACACTAGCATATGTGGGTACGGCTAACTTAGTCAGTACGCCATCGGTGGTCATGCGTCCAATTTCTGTGGACGCGAAGCCTGTGAACCAGAGCGCACCATCTGCGCCGGCTGTGATTCCGACGGGTCCCATATCAGGAGCGTCGAAGCTGGTGATATTGCCATCGGAGTCGATGCGCCCAATTTTGTTTACACCGAACATGGTGAACCAAACTGCATTATCAGGTCCCACAGTCAGGCGAAGCGGGAAGCTCTCTTCATCCGGAATAGGATATTCCACCAGCTCGCCATCCGTCGTGATCCGACCAATTTGATTCGCTCCGCCTTCGACAAACCAAAGTGCTTTGTCTGGCCCGACGATCATGCCGGTCGCATTACTTCGGTCGTTCGGCAGTGCATATTGGGCGGCGATCGTGCCGTCTGGTGTGAGTTTAATGATTGCGTTCATGCCGCGGGATGTCACCCACAAAGCGCCATCGGGCGCAGTGACCAATTCACGGATCGGCGACACGCCTTCCGGCAGGTCAACGTGCGTGATCTCGCCGCTGGATGTGATGCGTCCCAATTGATTTGCATCATCCATGTTGAACCACAGAGCGCCATCCGGACCCACTGCGATGAACCCTTGACCTTCAGCGATGCCCCCGTCGGGCAGCGGGAACTCTGTGACAGTTCCATCCACACTGATGCGACCGATCTGTTGTGTTGTCGTTTCGACGAACCATAGTGCACCATCGGGTCCCACTTTGATACCGCCTGCATGAGCAGCAATGCTTGGAATCATATACTCAATAATTACCGGGGAATTTGACTGTTGAGTCGCGGGCTGCCAGGTAGTTCCGACGTCATCATTGCATTCAGCACCTGTGTTGGTTTCACATTTGACTCCAGTCAGGACTCCATCATCTTCTTGCGACTCAAAATACTCTATGCCACCAATTTCACCAGGACCACAAAATGGGCACAGTTGGAATTTGAGAGCTATCAAACCATCCACAAGTGCCGCCGGACCGCGTGCACCGGGATCAGTCGGCTTATTTGGCAACAGAATTGTGAAGCAGTTGCCCTGAGCATTCAGTTCCTGGCAGATGGGATCACTCGGGAGGAGCAAACGTATCGCTGCAAGTTGTTTTCCATCACCTGTGAGGTAGTCAACATTCAAGAACTTCTCAGGGATTGGGTCGCCTGCCAATGCAAATTCCTCGGGCGCTTCTGTTGCCGGAACAGTAGTTGCCAGCACGGCGGTCGGCACAATTGGTGTTGCCGTCGCGGCTGGTAGGCACGCCGAGAGCAATACACATATGAGGATCAAAACAGAAACGAGCAAGTTACGGGTGTTCATTTTTTTCTCCTTTAGCAAAAATTTGGTCATACAACTATTGTTTATTTTTCATGGCTGGATGCGGGCGAAAAACAGATGGTAATCATCACTGCTTCAAGGTGTTGGTAGTTTGACCTGAATAATTGTGTTGTCGCCCATCATCACCAGGCTCCCATCGGGGCCAATGGCCACCACAACTGAACGGAATGGCAGGGACCATTGGCCAGTTGGCTTTCCTGTATTGTCAAATCTCAACAGGTTTTGGCCTGAAACGTTCATGCCGGCTTTGTCCACAGTATAGAGATTGCCATCCTCGTCCACAGCACCAAGCGCAAAGCCAATCGAATAAACAAAGTTGCCGGTCAGGTCATATTTGTTGGTGAGACCACGATCATCGCTGATAAAAGTATTGCCCAGGGTATCCACACCAATGGCACTTGGCCCACTGCGCCCACCAGCCAAAATCTGTCCCTCGTCATCGCCGTACGGAGCCCACGTGCCAAGTAAATCCCCCTGTGGGTCATACTTTTCAATATAGTGATCATGGAGACGATGTAGAGCTACATACAGATTTCCACCTGAATCGACTGCCAGCCCGGCCGGTCCGATCTCGCCTCCAGCCACCTTCCATTGCAACAGCGGCTGACCGTTGGGATCGTACTTATGAACAGTGGCATCATCGAAATTTGCCACATACACATTTCCCAAATCATCGGCGGCAATGCCGGTCGGAAACGTGAGAGCAGAATCGTTCCATGTGTCCACAAGTGCACCGTTCAAATCGTATTTGCTGAAACCTGGCGCTCCATCAGCAGTCATATAGATATTGCCCTGTGAATCGACGTTGACGAAATTGAACGGCAAGGGTTTGATCACCCAATCAACGGTTAAGTCAGCACCGGTATGTGGCACCTGCTCAAAGCTTCTACCCTCCAAAATAATTTTCCGGTTCTTGCAACCTTCGTTGACCGCGGTGAACTGCAGAACCGTGCCATCCATGGACCACTGGTAAATTCCCGGAGTTGCCCCGCAAGTTGGTTCGCTGCTCGTAAACACGATTTGCCCTGGCACAACCATGAATCTGCCAGAGTCGAAGGTTCCCACATAGCTTCCATCGTCCAAAAGAAACAATTGGTAGTGACTGGAAAAGGCCATATAGTCATAGATCCCTGCGACCAGCGCCAGCATATTTGCATCACTAGAGGGGACAGCGGTAGATGATTGTACAGGTGGCATCGCAGTTGGCGGGAGCAGTGTAGGTTGTGCCTGCGTAGGAAGCAAAGCCGTGGGATCTGCAGTGGGGGGAATCACCGTCGCCGTTACGGCTGGCGCGCACGCCGAGAGCAATACACTTACGAGCATCAATATTGAAACGAAGTATTTGCGGGTGTTCATTTTTCTCTCTTTTGCTTTTGTCCTTTGGTTGAAATGATTTTTCGTACATTGGCATCGTAGCATTCAGCCGATAGAAAAACCCGACATTTCCAGACAAAAGGAGAAAGTGGGGCATAATACGCTTGTATTTGTCCTTCTACTCCTATAGAATGACAATAAGAACTTATCAGGAGTAACATGCACGCTCAACCTTTCGCTCCCAGCTCGTTTCAAACCTTTGGCGATCTATTGAAATACATGCGTCGCCGCGAACATCTCACGCAACTCGAGTTGTCCATCACAGTAGGTTACAGCGAAACACAAATTGGAAAGCTCGAAAAGAATCAGCGCCGCCCTGATCTCACCGCGCTCAAGGCACTTTTCGTCCCAGCCCTGCATTTTGAAGACGAACCCGAACTGATCGCCCGCTTTTTAGAGTTGGCGCAGTCGGCACGACAGGAAGATGCACCTGCTCCTGGATTTGCCCCCTACAAAGGACTCTTGTTTTTCGATGAAGCGGATGCCGATCTATTCTTCGGCCGCGAAGTTCTCATCACGCGTCTTGCCGACCGGGTAGCGGATCTTGCTTCGGACGCTGCTACGCGGCTGCTGGCTGTTGTCGGCGCATCGGGGAGCGGTAAGTCCTCATTAATGCGCGCCGGGCTGGCAGTGACTCTCAAACGCGCCGGTTGGGATGTTCATATCTTCGCGCCCACAGCAAATCCACAACGTGTTTTAGGATCAACTCTCGAGGACATCTCAAAAAAGGATTCACAGCCGACGCTCATCCTCGTGGATCAGTTTGAAGAAACGTTCACACTGTGTCATGATGAATCAGAACGGATCGCTTTCATTGAGAAATTGCTCGCGCTGGCAACTCCTCTCCCTATGGGAGAGGGGCGCAGAGGTGAGGGAATAACAGTCGTCATTGCCCTGCGTGCAGACTTTTATTCACATTGCGCTCAATATCCATACTTGCGTCAAGCCGTTGCTGCGGAGCAGGAATATATCGGGCAAATGACGAGCGAAGAATTACGCCGCGCCATTCAAGAACCTGCCCATCGCGGCGGCTGGGATTTTGAATCTGGACTGGTTGATTTACTCTTGCAAGACATCGGCGCACAGGGTGCAGGTGAACCAGAACCCGGCGCGTTGCCGCTGCTCTCTCATGCGTTGCTGGCTACATGGGAGCGTCGCCGTGGAAAGACATTCACCATCGAAGGGTATCGAGCCTCCGGTGGTGTGCGCGGTGCGATCGCAGAGACCGCCGAAAGCGTCTTCACAGATCAATTGAATGGACAGCAACAAGACCTGGCACGTGAAGTATTCCTGCGTCTGACCGAGCTGGGTGAAGGGACAGCAGATACCCGTCGCCGGGCCGCATTGAATGAATTGGTACGCCAGTCTTCCGAAGCGCCTCAATTGCGGGCAGTCTTGAACACACTCGCAGAAGCGCGTTTGATCACGTTAAACGAGGACAGCGCCGAGGTGGCGCATGAAGCGTTGATCCGCGAGTGGCAAAGACTCCACGAATGGCTGACGAATGACCGCGACGGCTTGCGTCTGCACCGTCATCTCACAGACTCGGCGCATGAGTGGGAAACGCGCGGACAGGATGCCAGCGAGTTATATCGGGGTGCGCGTCTGGCTCAAGCGCAGGAGTGGGCAGAGGGTAACGAGGGTCGTTTGAACGAATCAGAGCGTGTCTTTCTCGCCGCCTCCGTTGAACAGGAACATCACGACACCTTGGAACGTGAAGTTCAACGTCAACGTGAACTGGAAGCCGCGCAGAAACTGGCAGCCCGGGAAAGCCAGCATGCCAAACAATTACGTCGCCGGGCTGTCTTTTTGGCGGGCGCGTTTGTGCTGGCAATCGCTCTGGCAGTTGTGGCAGCCTTGTTCAGCAGACAAGCCACGCTGAATGCGAAGAGCGCGCAGCAGGAACAGCAGGTCGCCTTCGAGCGTGAGCTATCAGCCTCTGCGGTTAACAACTTAGCGGTGGACCCAGAGCTAAGTATTCTGCTTTCATTACAAGCAATCGACATAAGTATCAAAAATGGACAGCCCATTTTGATCGAAGCTCAGGACGCACTTCATCGTTCAATTCAATCCTCCCGTGTACTAGCTACTCTACGCGGACATAGCGGCGGCGTTTATTCAGTCGTCGCAAGTCCCGATGGACAACGGTTGGCAACTTTGAGTGGTGATGAAACCATAAAGATCTGGGATACCGCCTCCGACAAGGAATTACTTTCCATTCCTACCGGACTAACCGAACAGAACATTCTACGCTTCATCAGTTTCAGTCCAGATGGCAAACGACTGGTCACACCAGCCGGTGACCATCAGGTCAAGGTTTGGGATGTTGCCAGCGGTAAAGAATTACTCACCCTCAGCGGGCATACGGACGAGGTCACAACAGCGATTTTCAGTCCGGATGGAACGCAGATCGCAACCGGAAGTTGGGATACAACTGCGAAACTTTGGGATGCTGTGACGGGCAACGACTTGATGACCTTCACCGGTCACGAGAGTGGCATTGCCACACTGGCTTTCAGCCCAGATGGCAGCCGTTTGTATACTGGCAGTGACGCCGATGGCGTTGGCATTGCATGGGACCTTGCCAGCGGCAATCAATTGTTTACTTTTGATGGCGAGGGCGGGCTTGATTCGATCGCGGTCAGCCCGGATGGAACGCGTCTCGCTACGGGTGAGTTTGATACCACCGTGAAAATATGGGACGCTGCTACGGGAAGCAAGTTGCTCACGTTCTTCGGACATGCAAGTTATCTCAACGGCGTGGTCTACAGCCCGGATGGAAAACGACTCGCCAGTACCAGTGAAGATGGCATGACCAAACTATGGGATGCTGAAACTGGCAAAGCGTTGCTTACGCTCTCAGGGCATACCAGCGGTGTCCAAAATGTTGCTTTTAGTCCGGATGGAAATAAGCTATACACCGTCAGCCGCGATGGGACGGTCAAGATATGGGATGTATCCCCTCTAGCCGGCAGCGATTGGCTGACTCTGGCCGGGCATACGAACCGAGTACGCAGCGTGGCTTATCGTCCTGATGGAAAACAATTGGCAACTTTGAGTTATGATGGCGCGCTTAAAATCTGGGATGCAGTCAGTGGAAAGGAATTGCTGACCATCGCACTCACAAATATGATCGAGAGTATGAATAGTGGGGGAAATGCACTGGTCGGAGGCCTTAGTTATAGTCCTGATGGCAAACGGCTGGCGTATAATGATCTCAACACTACGATAATTGTTGACGCAACAAGTGGCGCCGAAATCCTCTCGCTGGCTTCCACTGACAGTGCAGGGAATGATGTAGCCTTCAGCCCTGATGGGACACAACTTGCAGTTGGCAGCGAGGATGCCGGTTTAAGAATCTATAACAGCAGTGACGGCAAGATGCTTATCGAAATACAAACAGGTTCTGGATATAATGGGCGGATTGTCTTCAGTCCGGATGGCAAGCGCATCGCAGCCGGTAACGACACTGGTGCACATGTTTGGGATGTAACTACCGGCAGGAAACTCGTGACGTTTAGCGGGCATGGCGAAGGGGAAGGACTCAACGGTATTGCTTATAGTCCGGATGGCAAGTGGATCGCCACCTCAGGCAATGATGCCACCATCAAAGTGTGGGATTCTGAAACGGGTGCAGAAATCTTTACGCTGGTCGGACATACGGGTCCCACCTTCGGGGTCGCATTCAGCCCTGATGGTCAATATCTGGCAACCTCAAGCGTGGACCGAACCGTAAAAGTGTGGAAGTTGCCAAAAGCAGGCCAACAGGTCCCTGAACCGCTCACTCTCTATGGCAATACAGGCGCGGTATATCAGGTTGCTTTCAGCCCGGATGGTGGGCGCATTGTGTCAGTGGGACGCGATCATGTTGTACGCATTTATGAGTTGAATATTGAAGAGTTGATCGCAATTGCCAGGTCACGTCTTACGCGTGATTTGACCCAAAACGAATGTCAGAAGTATCTACACATGGAGACGTGCCCAGCTACGCAATAAAATGAAAGTTCTGGCGGTAGATTTTACCGCCCGTCTCAAAATTTACTAAACTTTTTGGACAAATTGGAGGTTGGTTTTTCAACTTTTAGTTTAGATGATTATGCGGCACTCTGTAGTTTCAAAGCCGCACGACGAGTTGCCTGGTGGGGTACATATCTGATATACGGCTATAAATTTAGACCGCGGCTTTATGCCACTAAATAAAGAATAAAACAGTATTAATCGGCGAACACCCCTGTATATAGGGGTGTTTTCATTTAAACATTCCGTTACACAATTATGCCTCAGCTTAAACAGGACAAAGATGATCCGCTATCCAAGCATTTTGTTTGTCCAGTTTTTATTTATATAAGGTGTTATTGCTGCTACCGTAGTGTAGTGATTGGACGACACTGTAGTAGATACAACTCGCCACTTGCATAAGCACACTCAACATCTACTGGATGTTCCATTGTTACTTCCAATTTCAGAGCAAGCTTTGCCATTTCAACAACTTGCTCATCGTTCAAGGAGGATTCGTTACGGAGAAAGCGCGGCACTGCCACCTCATGCGTGCCACCCGGTGTAGAAACAGTCATGTGTTGTTTGTCCGCGATGGTTCGGCAGGTGATCGCGAGATCGGATTTGCGTACAATGAACGTATCTGGAGTCACCGTCCCGCCGACGATGCTTTCCCCCAGTCCCCAACTGGCGTTGATCATGATTTCAGCGCGACTACCTGTGATCGGGTTGGCGGTAAATACAACTGCGGCGACATCTGACGCGACCAATTGTTGAATGAGCACAGCGAGTTGCGGACGCTTCACTGAAAGTCCCTGCTGGCGGCGATATTCCAGGGCGCGTTCGGAGCGGGCGGATTCCCAGCAGCGAGTCACGGCTTGAATAATGGCATCTGCGC
>Ga0065705_10104176_pt1 | contig 45861 bp, 32 predicted proteins | sample SwibulcommuniRL2_FD_59092 | JGI IMG/M metagenome (GOLD analysis project Ga0065705, IMG submission 59092) | Bulk soil microbial communities from switchgrass field near Rose Lake, East Lansing, Michigan, USA - RL2 Bulk Soil v2 (version 2) | ecosystem: Environmental > Terrestrial > Soil >...
CTTCAGCCGCAGCGACCTGCTGCAAAACCTCCGTCGCGGCGTCCGCGGCCTTTCCCTTCTTGGCCGTCGGCTTGCCGGCGGCCTTGGTCGCGCTCTTGGTCTTGGTGCTCTTCTTGGACATGGAACTTCTCCTCGATCGAAATGCGAATGGAAGGGCTGCCATCGTCAGGCGGCGGGAACCACCCGCCGCGACGCCCGCCGGCCAGCGTTTCGGCTTCAGGCGGGGAATTGTCCGATGCAGATTTCGGCGCGCTCTGTCTGAACGAAAAGAGTGCCCGCGTCGTTGGCCTCGTCATCGCCGGCCACGAAGGCGATCGTGCCGTCGTCAAACTCCAGGACCACCGAACGGTAGCCCCAACCCAGGTCCATTGCCTCGCAATGGAGCATGTACCTAGCGCGCACGACCTTGCGGCCGACCAAGTGCTTCGTGGCCGCAACCACGCCGTCGCCTTCGGCCAGGGGATGCAGGCGCATCCTCCGAGAACGGGCGGCTTCGATTCTCGATGCTCGGCTCCAGCATTCGCCCGCCCGCTGGCGCAGCGGGGAGCCCAACTCATCTTCCCGCAGGTCGGCCAGCGCCACCCAGCAAGCAGCGGCCACAGCCCACCGGCGCTCCGCCTCGGCCGCTTGGGCTTCGGTCGTCAGCGTTTCGTTCAGTTGTCGCCATTCGCGTTTGGTCATGGTTTGGACTCCGGCTTCGGTTTTCGCGTCCGCGACCGTCGCGTTCACGTGTGACACAGTTACCTCTGCGGGCCAAACACATCCAGCCAATCGCTGAAGAATTCCCGACATTTGTCAGGCCCGTTTTAGGGAGCCCTAAATGACCGTTAAGCCGGTCCGCAAATTGGAGATCGTGCAGCGCCGCCAGCGGGTGGCCGAACTGTTCCTGCAGGGCTGGAACCAGGACGCCATCGGGCGGGAATTAGGGATCAGCCAGCCGCAGGTGGCCGCGGACCTCAAGAAAATCAACGAGTCCTGGCGCGAATCGATGATCCGGGACTTCGACGCCGCGCGGGACGTGGAGCTGGCCCGGCTCCAGCGCCTCGAACGCGAGGCTTGGGCTGCCTGGGAGCGTTCCAAGCAGCCCAGCCAGACGGCAACCGTGAACGGGGAAGCGGGCGCCCAGACCGCGCGACGGACGGTGAAGCATCAGTACGGCGATCCGCGGTTTCTCGACATTGCGCTCCGCTGCAGCGAGGCCCGCCGGCAGCTACTGGGGCTGGATGCGCCCACCAAGATCACGCCGGCCATGCCGGACGGCCGGCCGCTCACGCTCGAAGAGCGGCGGGTCCATATCCAGGCGATCATGCAGGAGCACTTTGGCGTGGCCGGCCTCCTGCCCGGGGAAACGGAGGTGGACGATGCAGGCCAAGCAGCTGCGGAAGCTCCTGGAGACGATGACGGACGACGAACTGGGGCGCCTGAGCCCGCTGTCGGCTAGCGCCACCAAGGTCCGTCGCCCTCATCCTCGCCAGGCGGAGTTCCTGGCGCTCCACTGCGAAGAGGCGCTCTATGGCGGCGCCGCGGGGGGCGGCAAGACCGAGGCGCTCTTGATGTGGCTGGCCCAAGGGATCGAGGTGCCCGGTTACTCGGCCATCTTCTTCCGCCGCACCTACGCGCAGCTCTCCAAGTCCAACGACTCCCCGTTGACCAAGGCGTTCGATCTGTTCCGGCCACTCGGTGGCAAGTACAAGGCCAGCGAATACCGCTGGAATTTCCCCAGTGGCGCGTCGATCGAGTTCGGGCACTTGCAGCACGAGTTGAGCATCATGGACTACCAGGGCCCGGCTTATCACCGGATCGCCTTCGACGAGCTCACCCAGTTCTCGGAGGCGCAGTACACCTACCTTTTCAGCCGGATGCGGAAGCGCACCGACTTCCCGATCAAGATGGGTGTGCGCGCGGCCAGTAACCCTGGCGGCCCCGGCCACGGCTGGGTGCGGCAGCGGTTCATCACCCGCGACGCCGAACTGGCCGTGCAGTCCCTGGGGGCCTACCAGGCAAGTCCACCAGGACTCATCTTCTGGCCGGCGCCCGATCGGGCCTTCGTCCCGGCACGGGTGGCCGATAACCCATCACTGGACATCGAGGATTATGTGGGACGTCTGCGGACTCAGCTCTCCCCCGTCTTGCGCCAGCGCCTCCTCAATGGGGATTGGTCCGTGGTCGAAGACGCGGCGATCAAGCTGGAATGGCTCCGCTACTACGACATGCGGGGCGACTACCTGCAGCCTATGAACGCCGACGGCAAGGTGATCGACGCCGTCGATTGCCGGACGTGCTCGCGGTTTGCAACCGTCGATACGGCGGGTACGTCGAAACAGAAGGCGGATGAAAAGAAGGGGAAACCCGCCAGCTGGTCGGTCTGTCAGATCTGGGAATACTGGCCTAAGGCCCAATACCTGTTCCTGCGGCACGTCTGGCGGGACCGGGTCGCCTGGGACGGGCTCAAATCGGCGGTCCGGCACGTCCTAGCCGAGTGGCGTCCCACGCGGGTGTTGATCGAGAATGCCCACCATGGGCCTCCGCTGGCGGGCGAGCTCTCGGGCTTCCACACCGAACTCGTGAGCCCCGTGCCGCGTGGCGCTCGCGGGGAAGAGGGCAAACCAGGGAAGCTGGAGAGAGCGACCGAATTGCTCAATATGCTGGAGCAAGGTCGGGTCTTCCTGCCTCGGTACAACAACTCATGGCTCCCCGAACTAGAGTACGAGTGGCTTACCTGGACCGGGCTGGATGACGAAACCAGCGATCAGGTCGATGCGGCCGCCTACGCGGCGCGGCACAACGCGGCGATACCCTGCTGGGGCGGGGTCATCAGGCTGGACCACGACCCGCGGATTGGCTTCGGCATGGGCAACTATCGCGGGGGCTCCTGGGGCTTGGGTTGGGGCTGGGGTTGAGGCACCAAGTGGCCCAAAGTCGGCCCTAGACGGGCAAAATCAGGCCCAAACCGGGCAATTCTCATCAAACAAGAGGTCGTTTTGAGGCGTTTTTCGGGGGGTATGCGCGGAGAGCGAGGGACCGTGGTGGTATAGCCTGCGGCATGTTGCTGCCCTACATTGGGGGTTTTCGGGCTAAAATGGCCTGCGCATTTTTTCGCCATTATCAGCGCCCATACGTATCAGCGACCGGGGTTTATCGAAGATGGTGACCCTTTCAGTGAAAGTGGTTACCAGTTTATGCAGAAGTGCTGAAGAGTTGAGGACGCCTTCCATCTAACCAGCGGCGGCCCGACCGACTTCAGCTTCCCGCCAGCACAAACGCGAATCTCGGCAGGCTGCTGCAGATTGTACCCGCGCACGAAAAAGGAGTGAGCGGGGCTGGTGAATTCAGAGATTCGGCTTGCGCCTGAAGGTGTAGCGACCGCACATACCAGCACCTTAGCGGATTCTTTACGGCGCGATTGCTTGCTTTCCAATGTGGGCGCGGGATGATGCGCGAACCTTGGGGGACATTGGCATGATTTCAGCTAACGAGTTTTGGCTTGCGGTGCATCGCTTGGCAGTGGCCTACGAAGGCGAAGGGCTCACGCCTGCGGAGCGAGCCACGAACATCGTCGAGCAGTTTCGGGCAATGCCGGCGCTTGCTCAACGCGAGTTTCTGATTGACCTGTTTGAGATCGTCACGCATTGCCCCGACCTCTACCCGGTGCTGGTAGCGGCGGCGCGAGAGTAGCGGCAAGTCGGCAAAGGCGGGGTAGGCACGCAACTTTCAATGCGGCACTGTCCTTGTAAAAACGTGTCCGCACTTCGGACACCGGTATGCAATGACTGTGGACACCTTCACGCGCTCGATTGAACCGGCAACTCTCTTGTTTTGGTACTTTTCCAGAGTGTCAATCGCCGCGGTCTGAGCGTGGCTACACTTTGGGCATGGCTCTGACTGCTTGGGCATTTGAATGCCCTCCAGCCCCCATTCCGCTCTGTGCTCGCACCGGTCGATTGCCGCGACTAACCCAAACAGCGCAACGGGCCGGCCGATCAATACACTACTAAGGGCTGGCCCGCTGCGCGATATAATAGGAGTTTGGCACTCCCCAATTGAACGCGACAGATTGGCCCAAGGCCGCGTTTGCAGCAGGACAATCCGTCACGGCTAGGTGAGTAGCCCGCTCGACGGCCAGCCGTGCGTGCCGCGTACAGGTAAATTCGGTGCAGATTGCGTGCCGCAACGCCGCGAGTGGGACGGGTACAATCAGGGACATGGAACCAATCTTGTTTCTAGCTGCCTCTTGCCGAGTGGAACAACGTTGACGCGACGCTCGCTCCGATGGATGACTTGCGGCGCGGACAAACTCGATACGGTCACTATCTGGGCTGGATTGCGGCGCGGCGACAGTTGCGGTCAGCGACCGTACCGAGTTAAACCTTGGTAACGAGCCGCGATTCTCCTTGCGGACCCGCGCTAGGCGTGGGACGCTGGAATGATCTACTCGGCGTTCCCGGCGCTCGCATTCTTCTTGCCCCCGCCCTGAATTCCTCACCGGGGGTGGATCATGGACACGGCTCCGCAGCCTCAGCCCTGCTCAAAGTGCGGGCAAACAGACTCCAAGGCCATTTCTCAATCGGACATCTATCCGATTGGCAAAGATGAAGGGAGCGAAGAACCCATTGGAACGGCCTATGTGTTTCAGTGCGCCTGCGGGTTGGCCTGGACGCAAAGTGTAAAGAACGCGGCGGCGAAACAGGTCTAACCGGGCCGCGGTGCCCCCTTCGCAAGCGCCGACAACGCCTACCGCTTTCGCCGTCCGCGTTTCTTTGGCCTGGCGGGCTCTGGCGGCGACGGATCTTCGGCGTGCTGGTTCACGGCGGCTTGGATCATCGCCAGCAACGCGGCTCGCATTTTCGCGGGCAGGGCGGCAAGGGCTTGGGCTAATTGCAGCACTTCTGGCGATAACCCTTCGGGTTTCCCTTCGCCTTCCTGCTTGACCCCCGATTTTCCCGCGGATTTTTGCGAGTATCGAATCCCTCCCCATCCGGTGGCGAATTGCGCAACGACGCTTGAAGTTCAGCCCCGCCCGAGGTAACAGTCGAGCGTTCCACATCCCGGAGACCTTTTTCCCATTCTCACGTTTGCAGTAATTGACCGGCAACCTATCCACTGGTAGCGTGCAATTCGATATATGTTTACTCACATCCGGAGATGAAGTTGTGGCAAAGAAGTCAGCTAAGTCAAAGTCTGATCGGTCCGACCCCAAGAAGAACAAGAGCCTTGCGATTCGCACGGTGCTGAGGCGGATGCCCACTGCGAAGGCATCGGATGTTGTAGGAGAGGTGAAGAAGGAGTTCGGTCACGACGTGAAGGTCAACATGGTTTACATGGTAAAGACGAAGGCCAACATGGCCGCAGATGGCCGGCCCAGAGGGTCTCGGATGAACGGCAGCAAGAGCAACGGTGCCCCGTCCTCGGCAGCCGAATGGGTGGACGCCATCAAGATCGCCCGCCGGCTATTGCGCGCCACCGGCACGGTCGCGAATGCAACGGCATTGCTGAAGGCTGTGGATGGGTGACGGCTCGGTTCGGTTTGAACAGAACGGCACAAAACCACACTTGTGGGTCAGGGCGGGTTTTCCGAAAACTCCTCGGATAATCGCTGCATGAGCAGCCTTCTCGATTGACGCGGCCGGTTCGTCCAGGTGCTGTGTAATCAATCCCGATATCCACTCGCGTGCATCGACCGCTGCGTAGGCGATGTCGTGCATTAAGCCTTGCGATTTAGCAAAATCCAACGACTGACTGATCGCACCTGAGAACCGTCGCTGCATCTCGGCGTATTCAGGATCCTCCATCGCCTTTCCAGGATCATCGAAGGGAAAACCGCGTAGGTCCAAGTTTTCCGCAGGCGCTCCGCGGATAGGAATTCCACAGTCTAATCATCTGCCAGTACGCAATGCACTGGCTGGATTCGTCGCTTGCTTATTGCCCTCACCCGAGGTAACTGTCGAGCGTCCCACATCCCGGAGACCTCGCATGCACTTCTCAACCTGGAACGTCGACGCCTCGCAGATCCTCTCCCGCCAGGAATTGGCCGCGGTCCTCAAGTACCTGAAGCGCCGCGCCGCCCGACTGCCCAACGTGCGGATGAACCTGGCCATCGTGCGCCTGGCCTGCTGCTGCGGCCTGCGGGCCAGCGAGATCGGCGGACTAACCTTGGGCGACGTGCGTGTCGGTATCGTCCGGCCGCACCTCTTGGTCCGCGCCGAATACGCCAAGCGCAACCGTCCCCGCCGCGTGCCGCTCTGGTGGGACGCCGGGACGCTGGCGGATCTCTCGGCCTGGCTCGACTACCGGTATGACCAGGGCGCCGGGCGCCACGATCCGCTCGTCTGCTCGCTCCAGGCGGCCACGTTCGGCCAGCCGCTCAACCGCCACGTTCTCAGGCGCCGGTTCCACACCGCGTGCCGGGTTCTCGGCTGGGACCGGCTACGGACGCTGACCATCCATCACGGGCGGCACACGTTTATCTCGCATGCGCTTGCCGGAGGCAGGACGCTCGCCGAGGTGAAGGCGGCGGCGGGGCACGCGAGTCTGCTGACGACGAGCGTGTACCTGCATGTGGTGGTGGATGAGCGGGAGGAGGTGGGGGAGTTGTTTGCAGTCGCGAACGACGGCCGATGACAACGCAAGGGCTGGCGGACGCTGGCCCACGATCCTTGACAATTTGGTAGAGACGCCCGGCGCGGACGGCTGCCGTTTACGACAAATTCTGTCGTGACTCCATTGTCTTGCGTTGATGTGAGCGACTGATGAGGTGGCACCAGCCGCAATGTTCACAAACCATCCGGACCACGCCTTTGGGCTGGCGATCTGTTGTGAAAAGCGTATAGCCGCCGCCGCCTTCAAAAACATCATCGGGCGAGCGCATTGTTCCAATTCGGCAGATTGGGCACACGTTGATGGTGGCGAGAAACTCGATGGGCAAAGTGCGACTCCTAATTCGATCAAGCACTCGCCGAGCACCGCTGACCGCCTCCTTTGCGGTTGACCATCTGGACTTGGGATCGCGTCTTATTGTGTTCGAGAAAATGTCGTGCAAGTGCCACGAGGAGTAATCTTCTGGGAACATTTCGCGCATGCTCAGGGGACCAAAAACTCGCTCCTCACGCGGGAACGTGGCCTTGCCTGTCATCGCGGACCAAAGGATCTTTCCGGCCGAGTATAGGTCCGAGCGAATCGACGCTGGGTCGGATGAAAAGCTCTCGCATTCGGGAGCCATATAGTTTGGAGTTCCCGCGTTTTCATCGGTCATCGTGAGCTTATGGCCGTCGTCGAAATGGCACAAACCAAAGTCGATGATCTTAACGAGTCCACCTGGAAGGATCAGAATGTTGGCCGGGCTTAGATCGCGATGAGTTATGCCGAATGACTGGCAATGGTCGAGGCCCTCGCATATGTCAATGAACAGCTCCACTGATCGCTCTGCGTCACTTGCGTAGGGACTCGCTCCAGCAGCCGATAGTTTGCGGAGCGATTTGGCTCCCTCAATAAACGGCATTACGTAGTAGTGGAGCGAATCACCTTGCTTTGACGATTCGACGACAGAAATGATATTGGGGTGCGAGAGTTTTTTGATCGTGTCGATTTCCTGGTAGAACCGAGCGAGTAGTACGTCAGGCGCGTTGCTTCGGAGCACTTTCACCGCGTGTTTAGTGGTGTCGGCAGAGTTCTCTCGGACTGCTGGATAGACGGTAGCAGCGCCACCTTCACCTAGCTGATTGCCGGCAGGCTTCCATCCCGCGGGTAGATGCTTGGCCACCGTGGCGCTCCTTGGAAGATTGGGGCTAGCATCGTCCCCCTTTGCCAGCGGAAAAGCAACTTAGGCCCGATTGAAGTTCGGCCCGCTACCGCTCGGCACCATGGGTTCGTCCGGCAGCGACTTCACTTCAGAGGCCCCAAGTGAAAGACAGTTTTTGTTGCGCCGTCAGTTGATCGGTAGGTCTTGGTTCCGATGACCTGCCAACAAATATCCGCCACGCTCACAGTTTCGTCGTCCACAAGTTCTGTCGTATCATGTTCAACCCACAGTAGTTTGTCCTTCTCAAACTTCACGATCATGTTGCCCTTGTCGATTACCTGCACCACTTCGACGAACGGCGGGCCGCCGTAGCCGCTCAATTCTCCGAATGCCAGTTCGCCCACGGCTCCAGCTTTCATGTTCGCATAATGCAGTGGCGGCGGAACTGGCGGCAGCTTGCGAGTTAGCTTGTCCCTTGCCTCTTTTACCTCCAGTTCCCTGTCCTTGATGTAGGCGTCCTTTTCCTTGCGACCGGGGAAGGTGATGGCGCGCAAATCGAATTTGGACGGAAGCTCTCGCACGTCCGGCTGGCCGGGAACGATTCGCCCTCGCTTGGCAATCTCAAGGCGCGCCTCTGTACCGCGGAGTTCTGCCGCCGCTCTTTCTTTAGCCCGCTCTGTGCCCTTGCTGGCAAGGTAGCCTGCAAGGCCGTCTTTCATCACCGGGGCGGGATCGGCAGCGACAAGAGCGGCAATCAAGAGAAGTGGCGTCATGGCCGCCAGAATGGGGCATCCACTGGCCGAAGTCAAGAAAACGACCGCACCAGTTGGCCCACAATCGACGCGGACGGGGAGGCCCGACTGTCTGGTCACGGCACTGGGCAGGCGATTGTGACGCGTCCTGCACGGTCACTCACACTGCTCTATGGCTCCCGCTCCGCCGCCGCCAGTCAGCTTGAACACCTTGTTTTTGACGACGCGAATCTCCCACTGGCCAAGCCGGAACACGAAAACATTGCCGGTTTCTTCCGCTGGCTGGACAAACGACAGCGCGCGGCGTGTCGTGTGTGGGCGCGAGTGGACTTCCTGGCGGTCAGGGCAACTGACGAAAAGTCGCGTCCCCTGGGGAATAAAGTAGGCCGTGCCCATGCCGTCAGTGCTAACGTGTTCACTGGCAGGTTGCAATTACTGAACATGGCCCGAACGGCCCCGCGCTCGCTTTTCACACTCCCGCGCGCGATGATGCGCTGGCTTGGGGAAGCATCATGGAAACCGGCCTGCATTTGCAGATGGACGACGGCGAGATTCACGTCGCCTTTCGCCCGAAACTCACACCCGACCAGTACGCCGAGTTGTATCGTGCGGCAGAGCAGGCGGACACTAAAGACGAGCTGCGGGAATGCATAGTCGCATTGGCGATGTCTTGGGGCGATGAAGTCGAGTTCAACGGCGCGTAGCTTTTCGTTTTATCACGTCGGCCCGGCGGCGTTTCTTGGCGTGCCGCGCCCAATCTTCATACAGCTCCAGATCATTCAGCGACAGGTACGGCAACCAGGCAATCACGTCGTGCCACTCGACCGGCTGCGCATCGCTGTCAGCCGTGGCCTTGGTCAGCCACGTCTCGGTGCCGACGTTGTAGGCGAAACCAGCGTGGTCAATCGCTTCATCCAGTTCGCGGAATTCGGAGTCGGTCATGGAACGATTTAGGGCGGGGGTGATACCGTTTGGGACGGCGGCCGGTCCGGGTCTCTCCAATCTTGGATCACGGCGGCTGGCGGCCCGCCTGGGTCGAACAAAAGTTCCCGCCAAGTAGTCAGTTCAATCAGTTCAGCTATCCTCGCCTTCTCCGCCTCAAGCGCCTTCTGTTGCGCTTGCTCTGCCTTCCACGCGGTGTACTTCCACCAGCCAGCGGCAAGCGCTACCGGCCCAACGGTCAGCACGATCAACAGCGTTCGGAGGTGGAAACGCATTGGCCAAAGCCTTGGCTATAGGACCGGTGCCCATCGTGACAAATCGCTGAAAACACTCGCCGCCAACATCGCCGCCGCGCCCAGACTGACCAATACGGCGCAGACAGCAGCAGCTATAGACAGAGGTTTTCGACGGAGTTGGTGGTCATCAACGATCGAAAGCGCCACAAACAAGCCGCAGACAATAATAGCGATGAAAAACAGATCGTATCCGGACGAGGCCAACAGCAGCGGATTGAAAGCCAGAATTGCCATACCCCTGATTGTAGCCGGCGGGGAGGGGCAGGCCCAATGTGAACGACATTGACCCCGCGGGCTCGCCCCGGTGACAATTCGAGTATGGACCACAAGCCGACAAAGCGAGGCGGCGGTGCAGTTGGGTTGATGGTGTGCGCCGTGTTGGTGCTGCTGCCGGTGCTCTACGTGTTCCGAAATGATCGGCACCGAAAGGAGGCCAATCAACGGTGGCGTTGACCCCTGGTCGATTTGCACGTCGCATGTCGAGCGTCACAACCTTACCTGCCGCACGTTCATGAAGCGGTTTGTCCGGTTGACGATTTGCTTCTCGAAAAAGCTCGACAACTTGGCAGCCGCGACCGCGATGTTTATGGCCTACTACAACTACTGCTGGCAGACCCGCCATTCGGACAAGAGCGGACGGTCGGGACAGAAACGTCCTACGTCTGCAATGGCCGCCAAGCTCACCGGCCACGTTTGGAGCTTTGCCGAGCTATTCGAGACGGTCATGCCCGCCAAGGTTGCGGCCTAGGCCGGATGCTACAATGCCCCGCTGGGAAACTGGCGGGGCATTCTTATGCGCAAGTGGCAATTTCCACTGCGGTTTCTGTTCGCCCAGTTGACGCTCATTGCGGCAACCGGCGGTGCAATACGCATCGCCCTTTTTACTCGCTCACGACCGGATACCCACTTAATGGTGCTGGTCTCGCTGTTTGCGGCATTCGCCGTACCGATTCTCTGCGGCGCCATTGTGGGTGGGTGCTGCGGCAGTTTCAAAGCGGGAGCGTGGTGGGGTGTAGCAGCGGCAATCGTCCTACTATTGATTCTGTCCGCCCCGACAGTGCAGTGAGCGGTACAAAATCCAAATTAGGACACTACCCGCGCACGAGAGCCTCTTGGCTGAACGCTTGAGCTTTGCCGCATTTGACACGATATATGCCCCAATATTGTCGCTGAAGGACCGTTGCCCACCGTTGCAAGCTTTCTTACTTGCTGGCGATGAATGGTGGAGAGGTCGGTCTTCCGACCCGGTTGCCACCGATTCGTGATGATGAAGAAGACTGTTTTTAAAAATCGTTAAACTCGCAAAAATCCTGCCGGCGAGGGACCCGCGACGTGCCGCCCCCGTCTGGAGGGACCCAGCAGCCCAAGCCGTATCCAGCGGGCGTTTAACTCCCGGCAGTCGCCGCCGCTTGAACCATTGCCAGAATGCCGGCCTTAACGGCAGCGGGTAAAGCTGGCCAAGCAGCGGCTAGGTGTCGTAAATCGCAAAGATTGTCTGCGCATTGTCTGCACCCTTCTGTGGACCTGCTGTTTTCTGCGGTAAAATCACAGCAGATCGGACACTGGAAATGTGGTGCCCCGCAAGGGGTTGCGGGTTCGAGTCCCGTGCCCTCCGCTTCTCAAAATTACCTCACCCTAAGCGGTTTTGCATCTACCACTTACGGCGAGGCTTTTGATTGGCACCGCGAACTGTGTCAATCCCTGTGGCAATCAGGCCGTCACGAGCGATTTCTCGACGGTTCTCTCCGGGCTTGGCGGCGCCTCCTGGTTGTTGTTCGCAGCTCCATTGCCGTTGCCGGGGAGCTGTTTACCGGCACTGCCGAGCGGGTCCAGGCGGGCCATCTGGCGGCGAGCTTCCTCGTCATGCAGATGGTAGTAGTGCCGGACCATCTCGCTGTCTTGGTGGCCGAGCCATTCCATCGTCACGCGCTCGGGAATGTTGTTGTTCGCGCACATTGAGACGAAGTAGTGCCGGAAGCTGTGGAGGCGTCCGTCTTTGAAACCCTGCTCGTCGGCGGGCGAGGGGAATTGCGGCGCCAGCGGCTTGATCACTTCGCGGATGAGCACGTTCCGCACGGTGTCAGGCTTCAGCCGGCCGCTCCGCGGGCCGTGGAAAAGGTACTGATCGTGCTTCGGCAGCGACCGAAGGATGGCGCCAAGATCCGGGTGGATGGGGAGCATGCGACTCCGGCCGCTTTTGGTTTCCCGTCGAGCGCGACTCGACTTCTTGGGCTGGCCGCCTTCGTCCACCAGCTTGATGAAGTTTGTCACCAGGTCGATATCGCTCCAGCGGAGCGAAGCCAGTTCGCTGATTCGCAGCCCGGTGCAGGCCAGGCCGACGATAACGCCCACCAGCCAAGTCAAGTCTAATCGTTCGCGGCAGTGCGCAAGCATGGCTTGGACCTCGTTGCGTCGGTAGCAATAGCGTCGCTCACTCTCCTGCTTGCGAATCGTCAGGTGGAGGGGCTCGACACCGAGGAGATGCCTCTCCTTCCGTAGCCACTTGTGGGCCTGCACGATCGTCGTCAGCTCGATGCGAATCGTCTTGGGAGCGTAGCCCTCGTCTTCGAGGTATGTGGCGTACGCAGTAAGCTTGCTTCCAGTAACGTCGTTCCAGGCCCGGGGCCCCTGGTCCTTCGCCCAATCAAGGAACTTATTGAAGACAGCCCGGTTGCGTTTCTGCGTCGATTGCTTAACGCCGCCAATGGCCCGTGGCCGCCGGGAGTGCTCCTCGTAGAGTTTGCGACCGTCTACTAGCAGGACGGGCTCTGTTTTGACGGTCGGCATTGCCGAAGGCGGCGCCAGCTTGAATTCGACCGCCATCTTGACATCGAGCTCCTGCAGTTGTTGGAGCGCCTCGGCGCGATCGCGCGTGCCAAGCGAGTGCCTTCCAGCGTCCTGTTTGTTCGAGCGGCCGTCGGCATGCCACGTGCCGCTCCGCTGATAGATGATCCACCGGAAGTACCGGCACTGGATCGAGTCGTAATTGCGTTTACGGGGCATGGTCGAATCACTGTTTTTTGTTGTGTTGGGTTTGCCAGCGCGGCCGAGGACCATAGCGCCGAGGAGGTGCCTCACCTTTTCCCTCAGGCTGCGGCTCAAGCGGCTGGTCATTTGCGCCGCCGTCGTCGGCCGGCTGGATGGATTGCAGTTTCAGCGCGCTTCGGGGAATTCCGATGCGACTGCGCGGGCCGCCCGGCTGGTGCTTGGGGAGTTTGCCGGCTTCGAGGTATCGCCGAACGGTGGCGATGGAAAATCCAGTCAGCTCAGCGTATTCAAGTGGCGAAAGACAAGACTCGTCTGAGTGGGGAGCCGAGGATTGGTCGGGCACTTCATACGTCGGGGCGCGAGGGAGGCCGATTCCGACCCCGGCCGGAGGTGGAGAGGCTGTCGCCCCTTCACTCTCTCCCTCTTACGAAATAGCGCCGACGATAAAATCCAGGTTCATTCGTCGTCGAAGAACAAGCCCTCGCGGCGACGAATTGCCGCGATCACGCCAAGGCTGCGGTCACTCAACTCCAAGTCATCTGCAATTTGTTCATCGGTCTTCCCCTGTTCGACACCGTTCCTGATCTGGCTGATCAAGCTGTCTTCGGCGCCGTCACCAGCGGCAGCGAGTGCGCCCGTCAACGGAAAGTGCATTTCGTCTACTGTTCGGGACGCGACAACAGACTCGGGAATGTCGCGTCGGGTCGGGTCGAGGAGCGGATGCTTCACGTTTCTTAATTTGCGGTCTTCGCCGAACAAAGCCTCGTATTTCAGCGGGACAAAGAGCTTGTGCCACAAATAGCGAGAAAAGGAATGGCCCGTGATCAGCTCAAACGCGCGGTGGTAGTGGCTCTCCACGGTAGAAATGGGGAGCCTAAGATCTGCCGCGATCTCGACGAACCTCTTTTCCTGGGAGGTGTCGTAGCCCGCCCCTGCCCAGCCTTCCCGGCGATCCCAGACACTGAGGTACTCGGGATACTTGTCGGAACGATCGCGTTGCTCTCGGAGTTCGCGCTCGGCCTTCCATTTTGGCAGCAGTTCATTTATGGCCTCGGTAATCGTGCGGCCGGACGCTGCTGGATTGATCGACACGAACGGCTCGTCGACATAGCAATCCAGCTCGGCGACCTGCATCCTTGCGAGCTCGCCGAGTGCCGCGTGCTTGGGAGGCGACTCATTTGGCCGTTGCTCACGCGATGCCTGTAAAAACAGATCGGATAGTTCCCCAAGCACATCCTGAGGCAGCGCCGTAATTAATAATGCCGTTAGGCCGCGCAGCGAAACTGGATGCACGGCACCGGATAACCATGCCGGCTGGAGTTGATTCGATTCAAGCTCTGAAAACGAACTCGCAGGATCGACTGGCTCGCCGGACACGCCAATGGCCGCAAGGTGGGCCAGTGCCATTTGCCGAAGGCACAAGTCGAACTCATCCGCACATGCGACGCGACGATGGTGATCTCTGGCACGCTCCCACGCCAACAAATAGTACGGATGTCGGCGGCTAACCTCCCAGCGCATGGGCACCGGCAGCGACCGCAGTTGGAAAAGCGGTCGATGCACTAAGAAGTCTTTGGCAGCGTCGGAAATCTCGGGCATGCCTTGGAAACTCAGCGACTTGCCATTGTGGCCAGCTTTCGGCAATCCAATACTACGGGGACTTCAGTTCTATGCCGGCGCAAGGAAGTCGCCAACGGCAGTTTGCCTGTGTCAAAGCGGAATTCGGCACCGCCGCCCGGCGGCAGGTGCTAAGTCGCCCCTCACGTATTGTGACGCGAAAACCCCCTTCGATTTAGGCAAATCTCGCCAGTTTGCCTGAACGAAAGCCAAGTTCGGCCACGCCAGCCATGCCCGAACACGTGCAGAGCCCGAGGTAAGTGCTGAAACCTGGCAAGATGTGATCGACAAGGAACTCACTAGTTGCGGCAGCTGGGGTGCAGTGCGTGCTAACTCGTTCCCAAATATTATGGCGCGATTCGAGCCTGAATTTAGGTAGCTGTTCGATTGGGTCGGACGAGTCAAAGCGGCGCAAATTGAACCCGCTAGCGATTTTGTTGTAAGCGAAAACGCCGCTTGTGATTGCGAAAAGTGCGATAACCCCTGCGCTGCACGGGAGCTGCATGTGAGCGGCGCTTCGCGACGATTATCGTCGCACGATGACTCCAACTGGCACTGCCAGTGCCTCGACGAACTGGAGTGTGTTGCAGAAGCATGGCCTCAACTTCCGGACCACGTTCGCGCCTCAATTCTGTTACTGGTTCAAGCGACGAGTACGTGTCAGTGGAGGCAGACTCTCGCATTCGAAGAATTGGAGCGAGCGGCGGCGGATAAAGTGGCCGCGCGCGAGGCCGCTCTCGATCCGCGGCGTTGCTAACCCTGATCACCCTGTCGAATGCCGTCAGCTCCTGGCACTGACCTGCCGCCAAGACAGAGGCTCAGAGTGGGGCAGTTGTCATCAGCTTCCTGCTCTCACCAGTTGATCGGGGCTGCCCGCAGTCGGATGACTTCGAGATAATTGACCCTATGTCTGACTCCGCACTCTCCCTTCCCACGCACGCCGCAGTGTCGAACCCGCTGGCCACCGGCCAGGACGGGGCATTCTTCGAGCAGCATGTCGACGCCTTCTTCCTGGCACTCCTGCTTGTGCGTGGCATCCCCCCCATTTTCGTCGATACACAACTTGAAGAGGTAACCTTCCAAACCGAGCGTCTGGGTCGAAACACCGACGACATTCTGCTCCATTGCCGAACCGGAACTCAAACCGATCGGCGGTTGTACGCGCAAGTGAAAAGGTCCTTCACCGTCAGCGCCACGGATGAGGACTGCGTCAAGACATTTACCGATTTCTGGCTCGATTTTGTCAACGCGCGCTGTTTTCTTCAGGGAACCGACGCGTTTGCTGTCATCACCCGGCACGGAACCAATGTCCTCTTGGAACACTTTGCTCCTTTGCTCGACTCCGCGCGAGTAGCCGCTACTTCCGCTGAGTTCTTTGCCCGCCTGAGCACTTTGGGCCTATTGAGCGCCAAGTCCGTAGCTTACGCGAGTGCCGTTCGTCAAATACTCGATGCCGCCAAGGGTGCTCCCGTCACGGATGACGAGCTGTGGCAACTCCTTCGTCACGTCTACGTTCTGAGTTTCGACCTGAACTCAACGACCTGCCAAACGGAGTCGCTCATCCGGACGATGCTTGCGCACACGGCCCAGGGTGCCGATCCACCAGGCATCGCCGAATCGACTTGGCTGCGCCTGCTGCAACTCGTTGGCCGAGACGGCATGCCCAGGGCTGGCGGCTATACCTGGCAAGGGCTTCCCGAGGACCTCCGTCAGCGCCATACGCCGCTACCGGCGAGCGACCACGTTACCCTTCGTACGCTCTTGGAGCGAACCCGAACTGTTCGCCGCACAATCCGTACAGTCGTTGGCGGCCCCGCGGCGAGATTCCATATTCGCCGCGACGAGCTCGTGGCAAGCATCGGCCAATCGCTGCGCGCCACAAGCGCAGTCATCGTTACCGGGCCCTCAGGCGTTGGAAAATCCGCCGTCGCCGGCGAAGCATTCGACCAGCTGCAACGCGACCAATTCGCCTTCGCGTTCCGGGCCGATGAATTTGCTACGGCCCACCTCGACACCACTCTTCAAAACGCCCAGATTCCAGTCACCGCTGAGCGGCTTGCAGGTCTTCTAGCGGGCCAGGCCAACAAAGTCCTGCTGATTGAGAGCGTCGAACGACTGCTCGAAAAAGAAACGCGCGACGCCTTTACGGACCTGCTCACGCTCGTATGTGACGACCCAAGCTGGCAACTCATTCTCACTTGCCGGGACTACTCTCTGGACACGGTCCGCTCATCCCTGCTCGATTACGCGAGCATTTCCTACAGCGTTGTAGAGATCCCACCGCTCTCAGAACAAGAACTCGATTCTGCGATCGAAGCCCTCCCCGCGCTGCAACGCCCCGCCACCAGTCCAGCGCTGCGTCAACTCTTTCGCAATCCCTATGTCCTCGACAAAGCGACCACGATGGACTGGCCGGCAGAAAGACCCCAGCCTGCCGACGAGCGGGCCTTTCGCCAAAAATTCATGCGGGAAGTTGTTCGCGCTGAACAACTTGCTCGCCAAGGCATGCCGCAGCGCCGAGGCAGTGCCTTTGCTCAGGTAGCTCTGCGGCGAGCTCGCGCCCTGGAGCCCTATGCCCGCTGTGATGATCTGGATCCCGCGGCGTTGGAATCACTGTTTCAGCAAGACCTCATCGTCTACGCAGAAGGGTCTCGCTCCCTTGCCGCTCCTGCCCACGATGTCCTTGAGGATTGGGCCATTTTGGAATGGATCGAGGACCGCTCTCGTGTCCACGGCGTATCCTTCTCAGCCTTTATCGAGGAACTGGGTGCTCATCCCGCCGTTCGTCGGGCCTATCGCAAATGGTTGAGCGAACTCCTCGCATCTGACGTGCCTCGCGCGGACGCTCTGGCCAGTGCCGTCGTCCAGAACCCGGATCTTCTTCCTTATTTCAGCGACGACACGCTCGTCGCCGTGCTGCGCTCGTCCGGCGCTGCTCAGTTTCTGGATAGGCATACCGCGTTGCTGCTCGCCAACGATGCGGAACTCCTGCGACGAGTCATCCATCTGATCCGCGTCGCCTGCAAAACAACGCCGACCTGGCTACCGACCGGGACTCGCTTGCCCGCTGTTTATTTCGTTCCGCAAGGCGAGGCTTGGTCCGCAGTACTGCGGGTCGTTCGGGAGCATCTTCCCGTCCTAACGCCGCGCTACACACCTCTGCTCGTCGGGCTCATCAATGACTGGACCGGCGCGATTCACGTGAATGACACTCTGCCACCTGGCTCAGGCGATGCAAGCGCCATCGCGCACGCGATGCTGCCCCATCTCACCGACTATCGGGCCGAAAAGTCGCTGGAGCAAGTCGTTCGCCTGTTAGCGATGATCCCGCTGGCGGACGAAGCGGCCTTTCGCCAACTTCTCGCCAACAGTGCCAAAGCCAAGCGACACGTCGCTCAGGCGCTGAAGGACACCTTGCTCCTCTCCTTGCAGTCGCTGGCCGCGTGTCGCGACGTGCCGGATGCCCTCATCGATTTAGCGGAACGGACGTTTTATGTCACCGACGACGACTTGCGCAATCCGCGTTTTGGGACGCACGAACTGGAGCTTGAACCTGTCTTTGGCTTGAAGAACTGCGGTACCAATGACTTCCTCCCGCCCAGTGCTCTCCGCGGTCCGTTCCTGTTTCTACTGCAATTTCATCCCGATGTTGCCGTTCCATTTCTGATTCGTTTTCTCGATCGGGCAGTCGATTGGTACGGGCACCGGCGCCTTCGGCGACGCCGCCCTTTGGAGCAACCGTGGGAGACGGAACTCCTCCTACCAGATGGAACCCGCGTGCGGCAATGGTGCAGTGGCCGACTATGGCCGCTCTATCGTGGCCTGTCGGTTGGACCCTACATCCTGAAATCTGCACTGATGGCGTTAGAGCACTGGTTACTCCACCTGTGCGAAACCCAGCCAGCAGAGGTTGAAGCGATTCTGTTGCGACTGCTCCGCGAGAGCCAAAACGCCGCCGTCTCGGCCGTGGTCGCCAGCGTCGCCACGGCCCATCCCGAGATCGCAGGCGCAGCTGCCGTAGCCTTGCTGACTTGCCGTGATTTTGTGCTGCTTGATGGATCCCGCGCCAGGGCCGACACCGGGGCGATGAAACAGATGCGCGGAATGCTGCCCTCTCGTCCGGAGCAGCAGCTATACGATCACGAGCGTGAACAGTCAGATGCTCTGCCGCATCGAAGGATGGATTTGGAATTCACGGCACTTCGTCTGCAAGGAACGCATTGGCGAGAAGCCGTTCAAACCGTGCTCGATGGTCACCAGCACGAACTACCCCCGGTCGACCAGCAGACCGACGACGATCGGCGCTGGCGCATTTCGCTGCAGAACATGGATCTCAGGCAATACTCTGCCCATCCAGCGCCACATGAAGATCAACCCACTAACGACGAAGATCGCTCGGCATCCTCTCCGGCCGGCCGCCGGGTGCTCTTGCAGCCTGCGCCTCTTCCCGAAGACATCCAGGCGATGATCGACGAGGATGCACCTGCGCGAGCAGCCGAGAACAACTCCATGACGCTATTCATGTGGGGCTACACGGTGTTTCAGGACAGGGCCTCGCCCGCTGCAGCCGATTGGCGAACCCAACTAAATGCTGCGCGGACCCCGGTTGACGCCGAGGAAGCGCCAGCTGACTTGGGAGGCAGTACCTTTCGAGTTCGGGGAATAGAATTCGTTGCTGCCGTGGTTGTCCGCGACCACTGCGATGATCTTAGCCCTGAGGATCGCAGCTGGTGCTTTGACACCTTGTGCAACTGCATTGGGATCGAGGCCGATTCCGCCGACGAGTTGCTGAGCGTTCAACGCGGTGGCGTGGATTCCGGACGGGCCGCCGCGTTTGTCTTGCCCATACTTCTGAGCAAGGGACTCCCTGCCGAGCAGCAACTGCGGGCGATCCGTTGCATTGCTGTAGCGCTCACCCACGGAGTGGATGAAGTCATCGATTTCGCGATCGAAGGAGTGCGCCAATTCCTTTGGTCTGCCGACCCCGAACTCTGTCGCACCTGCTGCGGCGCTTTGGCACGCGCAGCGCGAGAGCTCGACGATCAGCTGGAGGCGCAGCGCGGCAGGGAATGGACCGAGCGCGCCTCATCCCGGGATCTCGAACGCGCGATTGCCGAGAGAGTTCGTACTGAGATAGTTCAGCGACGACCTACTCTCCAGGACGACGTGCGTTTGAACTCGCCGGGTTGGCATTCTCGCCATACGGGGCTACGCGTTCTCACACTACTTGCCGACCAGGTTCACGACCCGCTGGCCCGAACCGTTTACACGGCGGCGATCGAACAACTCCTCGATCAATGGGGCGACGAACACGACGAGAGGGAAAGGCGCGACTACGCCTGGGAGGGTGAATGTGCTCGGCAGGTTGCCAGGTTTGCAATCTCTCTGCCGCTCGCCGATTCGCAAGCGCTCGTCGCTCCTCTGGTTCAATTGCTCGATGATCATCCCGACCGAGTCGCTTCGTTTGTCGAGGACTTGGTTACCGCAGAAAACGCACTGTCCAAGCCGGAGACATTTTGGGCGATCTGGCAACGGTTCGTTGATCGCGCCTTGCAGTCGGCTTGGCCGCGGCGATTGGAAGTCTATGGAGAACACGACGAACTGCTACGCTACCTGTTTCTGGGCCTTCCCTGGAATCATGGAGTGCGCCATTGGAATTCTCTCGACGGACAGGCGCAGCGCATCGATCAGCTGTTTCGAGCGCTGCCGAGCTGTGCAGCGGTGCTCGACGCCTACGTCGGATTCCTGCTCACGGTGGGATCGAAATCGCTACCTCGGGCTTTCATCGAGATCTCGCGACAAATGTCGCAAGCTAATGCCCAAGAAATGCTGGCGCTGAGCAACACCGTCACCGGCCTGGAGATTCTGCTGCGGCGCTATGTGTATGCGGTACCCGCGTTCCTCAAGAGCCATGGCAATCTCCGGCAGGCTGTTCTGCACCTGCTTGACGAGTTGGTCGAAGCTGGGTCTTCAGCGGCCTATCGCATGCGAGACGATTTTGTGACACCGTCGCCAGGCTGAGCGTCCATCGTCAAGTGGATTGCGTCCAGCAGTGTGTCATCGACCGAAAACCAGCGGTCTAGGATTATGCCGAAGTGCTTGAAAAGATGCGCCAAGTGAAACAGGAACACGGGGATATCTCATGGACCCGCCAATGCGCTTACGTTCAGCCTGTTCAAGGCATCCATTGTAGGAACTCCCCCGGCGACCCGCCAAAGAGGGCCGGTTCCAAGACCATCGGCTTGACGGAACTGGGCACTGAGATTCATCCCTGCAAGGACAGGATCTTCAGGTTGCTGCGGAATTCCTTCGGCCGTCGATGAATCGACGCAGGTCGCATGTCGCTTAGCAACAGGCAAGTCGAGTGATGCCAGCAAGCGTCTGACCGACGGAGTCTGCAAGCGCGGGTTTTTTGTGAGGCATAGCCCGCATCGAAGAGTGTGGGGCGACTGCCGTTCGTGCGCGCCGTTCAGCGCCGCCGCGAATGGCGAACTTTGGACCCGAACCTGCGCGATCGACTCGTCCCGAGTTTTTCAGGAGCGACATTGCCAAAACCGCTACCCGGTACAGCACGCGATCGATCGACATCGGTTCGCGCGTTTTCTGCCGACTGCTAATATACATCGAATTGAAGGAGAATCCGTCAGACGTTCCACAAGCCACTGCATTGCTCGGTCGCAGTTTCGGAATATGACGCAAATCGACGGACAAGAATGGCAACGTCTTCGCGCTGAATTCGAGGCACGCGCAAGCCAGTATCATGACCTGAAGCTGTCCATCTTCTACGTCGTACGCGGGAATCCCACGTCCGACGCAGTGTTTCCACAGCCGAATCACGTAGTGAATCTGTGGCAGCATTTTGGGCAGGTGAGTGGCGAATCGATCGAAACAATGGAGCCCTTCGAGCCGACCAAGTTCGGCATGGCCGGGGCCCTGGTCAGCGCTTTCGCAGTCATTCTCGGACCGGAAACAGATTTGTTTCGTCGCATGGCGGAACGCGCAGGTAGCCTGATTCCCGATGAGGTCGGCGGACGGATCACGCTGGAAGTCGCCAGCCGATTCCTCGATGACAGCACCGAAGGAAAGCCGGTCTACGTGTGCAACCAGAATCCCCTGGCCAAATGGCTCAATCTGGTTCTAGTGACCATTGCCACCCACCAGCCCCATCGCTTCCGCAACGAAACTCTCGCGATTGATCCCTTTGCCGCCTCGCTTGTCGCGTTAGACTTCTTGATGGGGCAATTGCGCCAGGCTGATGCAGGGCCCGCGACGACGAAGGGACTGATTCCCGTTTCGCTGCAGCAGCTTGCGAACGAGGTCCGGTCATTGGCGATGAACCTGCACTGCTGCAACCAGGACCTGAAGGAAGAACAGTACGCATTTCTGATGCAGCGCGTGCGCGAGCAACTTCTACGCATCAAAGCCTTGCTTCCCCAGCCGCTGGCCCTGGCAGACTGCGACCTCTTGGCCCGTGACACCTTGCAGCAGCTCACCGAATGGGTTGAAGCGATGCAGCCGCAGCTTCGCGACGCTACCCCTCCATTCCGTGTCGCGGAGCTGGGTGTACTCTACGCGGCGGCTTCGGAGCTTGACCGGCAAGCGGACGCGGCAGCGCGGAGAGACTCTGTCGCCCCGCCATTCACCGAGTATCAGCGGCAGCAGTTGCAAGAGAAGTACGGCGCCACCGAGTATCTGCGTCGGCGGTTTTCGGACGAGCCGGATGATGCCGTCGAGCGGATCAATGCCGGCATGCAGGAGGCGCTGAGCCGTTTCCCGGATATGCGAACCTGGACCGTCGATGATTGGACTTGGCTGTTTTTTTGCGACACCGACACGGTTCGTCAAACGGCTGCCTGGCGGTCCCTCGCCCCATCCAACCCATGTACTAGCCCCATGAGCGAGCCCCAGCCAATGAAACCTCCATCCCCAGACGGGCAGCCCCCTAAGGTATTTATTTCCTATTCCTGGGACAGCGAGGCCCACAAGTCTTGGACCAAGCACTTGGCTGCGCGGTTGCGCAGCGACGGCGTCGACGTGACGCTGGACCAATGGAGCGTGATTCCGGGTGATCAACTGCCGAAGTTCATGGAGACCGCCATCCGAGACAACAGCTACGTGGTCATCATCTGCACTCCGAACTACAAACTCAAATCGGACCAGCGCAAGGGAGGTGTGGGCTACGAGGGGGACATCATGACCGCCGAGGTGCTCACCGCACGGAACGACCGGAAATTCATCGCCATCCTGCGCTCAGGGTCGTGGGACTCTGCCATGCCCTCCTGGCTTAAAGGAAAATACTCCATCGACCTCTCCGCCGAGCCGTATTCGGGTGAGCAATACTCGGACCTGCTGGTGACTTTGCACAATATGCGCGAGCAAGCACCACCCATCGGCAGGCCGCCGCAGCTCAAATCCGCCAGTGCGACAAGGAGTCAGGCGGCAGGGGCAGCTGCCCACGCTCCGTTCGAGCCCATCAAGATTGAGGGTGTGCTGGCAGACGAGGCCGGGCGGCCTAAAGATGACGGCACACGCGGTAGCGCTCTGTATTCGATCCCGTTCAAACTCAGCCGTGTGCCGTCGCCCGACTGGGCCGAGTTATTCGTCCAAACTTGGGATCGCCCACCACAATTCACGACGCGCCACCGGCCAGGCATAGCTCGCATAGAAGGTGACCGCATCATCCTAACCCGCACCACGATCGACGAGGTCAAAGATGCCCACCGGGATACTCTGAAACTTGTCGTCCACACTGTCAATCAAGAGATCGAGCAGCGCCACCGACACCGTCGCACGGCCGAAGAAGCCCAGCGACAGCGCGAGGAAGAGCATCGCACCAACCTTCGAAACGTTGCCGACGGCATCAAGTTCGACTAGCTAACCGATCCGTTCGTGTTCGCGCCTCTTCCGACTTCTGTAGTTCCGGTTTGCGCTAGAGGGGTTAGGTCCAATCGCCCACATCCCGATGGGCGTCAAGTGGTCGGCCCAAAAAAATCCCCAACAATCGAAAACCGGTGTATTCCCTGCCCTAGGGATTTGGCGCGATCAAAATTGCCCCCAAGCGGACGCGGACGCACGTCTTAACCCCGAATTCTGCGACCACTTGCGTAGAATAGTTCGCTCCACATTGATGGAGGGCCAGCGGCGACCGATTGGGGCGTGAGGATTCGAAGAAGGTGCGAAATGCCTGGTGCAGAAAGTCTCGGCGGCTTGGTCTATCAACAGCGATACACGCACTTTTGCGTGCTCAGCCAGGCGGCCTTGGAAGCGACTGGCACTGCGGGTACCACGGCCCGCGTGGTGAAGTTCTCCGTTGAGGGTTGGCTCGGCGACCATGGCCCCGTCTGGGACATCGTCTTTGAATACTCCGACGGAATTCTGGAGCTGCATGAATGCAAGGACACGGCAATCGCGAAGGAAGATCGGCTGACCTTCTATGACCGGTTGCGCCGTCAGATCGCCGCCGGCACACCCGCGGACAAGATCCGGCCGGTATGGGTCACCGACCCCGACAAGCAAACCCCGAATGCTCTGACGTACCTGGAGGGAATTGCGACTTCGGTTGAGAATCTAGACCTTTCCCAGTTGCCCATTGCATCGCCAGATATGAACTCGGTTGCAGACGCAATCCAGGAAGCCGTCCATCGGCTCTGCCATTACGCGGGCGAGGAACCGGAAGAACCACAAACCGAGAGACAAAGGAAAGCCCGAGCCAAGAGAATGGCGGAGTGGCCTCGCCCGTGCACGTTTGAGGAGGCGATGGCTGTCCTCAAAAATCTGCGCGTAGTTCGCCACAAATTCACCGATCTCGATCAATCCATCCAGTTGCTGACCACCGGCGTGTTCACTTCGGGAACTCCTGACTCAGTGCAAAAGTTCGTTACCGGTGTGCTCACCGAGCGCGTCGTCTCGGAAGGTAAGGCGGAGTTTCGCATTGAGGAATTCCTCCAGGCAGTTGGCACCGTAGCTCTCGAACACGGCTTGGTCGGTTTGTTGCGAGACCTAGTGGCGTTCAACTCCGCTTCCGGCCTGCGGCCCCACGTGCGCAAGATCGAGTGGCGAAATCTGCCTGGAACTCCCGTCACAGGATGGACTCTGGCCGAACGCGTTCCGGCCTATGACACGCACCGCTCCGGTTGTTTGCTTGCTGAAATGGGAAATGGCAAGACGGTTGCCAGCCAATTGTCATTCGAGCAACAAGCAGCGCAAGGTCACCCCAGTCGCACGCTTCGCATCGAGGCGCGCAGCCTCGACCACCCGCACCTGGATGCGTTGCTCCGACTTTGCTCCATGCTGTGCGGCGTAGGACCGACCTGGCTCGCGATCGATGGGCTCGACGAAGCACCCCATCCCATGCGCGAACACTGGATTCGTGTCCTGGGCACATTGGTTTCCCTACCCAATTTGACCATCTTGGTCACGATCCGCCGCGAAGTCTTCACGGTGCACGAGTGGTTGGCGGAAGCCGTGACCTTGCTCCCCAAACTCGACTTGCAGGCTCTCTCGACCCAGCAGGTGGAGCAAGCGTTTGCAAGCGTCGGCCTTCCCGTTCCGAGCAACGCACAACTGCTGGCCGTGCTGCGAAATCCCTTTCTGCTTTCGCTTTATGCGGACATCATCACTCCTGCCGACATGCCGCTCGCCCAGAGTGGCGAAGTCACCGCATTTCGCGTGGTCGGTGAATTCTGGAACCGGCGCGTGCGAGGTGCCAGTGCGGGACAGCGGGCCGTTGGTGGCAGCGCATTGTCGCAGGAAGCAAAGCGCAAAGCCGCCGTTTGCCTGGGCGAGCAAACACTGGCGGGCGCACTGGTCATTTCCCGAACCGGCGTGGATGCCGAAGTAGAAAACGGCATCGAAATGCTGCGTCGTGAAGGCGTACTTCGCGAGCAAGGGCCTGGCGCCGTAGTCTGGGCCCACGATTGGTTGCGCGAATACTCGCTTATCGAAACTATCCGCTCGCGAATTGAAACTGTCACGGCGAGTTCGCTTGCTGCGACCATTTCTTCCGCATGCACCACGGACCACGTCGCACGCGCGGCCGCGGCAGCAGGACTCAAATGGGTGTCGGCTAATCCAGCCGCAGGATCTCCGACCGAGTACGTTGCCGAACTGGCCCGGCACAATCTGGGCCTGGCCCGCGAAGCCTTGATTGTTTTTCTGGAAGCTTCGCCAGCCCCCGGCACTCTAGCCCAGCTTCCGGACGAATTGCTGGCAGAGGCGTTAACACTGGCCGTTAGCCTCCGCGTTCCGCACTGGAGCGACCAAGTGGCTACACTTGACGAGGCACGATTCTTCGGGCCGATGGGAGAGCGCTTGCATTTAATCGCGGTGGATTACGAACTAGGGATCGCACCCGGAACCGGCCAGCCTTCCCCAGAGACCGTGCCTCGCTTGACGGCGCGCGATCTCAAGCGCTGGAAGGCTGAACTGCCTTCCTACCTGAGAACCGCCGCGGTACTGCTTGAAAAAATCGTTGCGACCGCCGCCTACGGCGATCCCCAGGTCGATGAGAGGCTGCTTTCGGTGGGAGGTGTTTCCACTGCTCGCTACTTTGGGAAAATCCGCGACGCCATTGCTGGCCTGATTGCAGCCGGCGCGCTTGATCTCGCCAACGATCTTTACCGGGCCACGATGGGATTCAACGACACCGAACGAGGCGCGATCATCGCCGAAACTTTGGTCGAGCGCAGATTCATCTACGAGCGCAATTTCATCGATATCCTTCACACGCCAGCCCTGCTCGGCAATGTCGATACTTGGGGCCGCACCGCCATTGAACTTCTGGCGAGACTCATCGAGTCCAAGCAGCGACGAAGTTGGCCGTCAACGCGCCGATTCATCAAGGCGCTCGGTGCAAAGATAGAAGACGACACCGAGTTTGAGCCGAACTACGACGAAGACGCCAGGGTGACGACGCTCGACACTCACGATGAGGAGCAGCCCTTTGTGCGCACGCGTCTGGCGATCGAAGAGAACTTTGCAGCGCTCGCCGCATTGGACAATGGTCACGCCTTTCAAGCCCTTGCCCAAGTTGCGATCGAAACGGGTTACGCTGCAGTAGTCACCATCCCGCTGCTGGTGCTGTACGACGCCGCCTGCAATCCGAGTACACGGCGCGACTGGCACGTAGAGGAGATTGTCCGCCTGCTGTCAAACACGCACGTCTTGGGACTCGACTCCTTGCACGATGTCCGGCGCCTATTGCGGCAGCAACTTCCCTCAGCGCTTCCTGCTGACTCCAAGGCAAAGCTGACCGACGCCATTCGACAAGCACCGATGCAGCCCATCTTTCAAGTGCGCGAATTGGCGGATCTGAGGGACTGGCAGGAACTAACCGCCACAGACTTAGAAAACATCGACCTGGCGGAAAAAGAAGAAGATCTTCGCGAGGCGGTCGATCCTCGCACCGAGCCGCTATTTCACGTTGGCCGCGGACCAATACCAACACAGCCTCGCCGTGACTCCGACTGGCCGTACGCCGATGACGAGGAACACATTCGTGTCCTCCAAAGGTGCCTTGCGTCCAACTCGTCTGAGGCATCCGCGCCCGACGATCCCGAGATTGTGCGGCAAATTCAAGCCCTCAACGCCATTCTTGCCCGGCCTGAAGCGAAGACCAAACGCTGGATCGGCGCGGTGCTCGGTTGGTGCAACAACCTGTTGTCGGCCTTGCATCGTTATGCCGCATCTCAGGCTGGACCCGACCAGCGAATTACGCCCCAGGTCTGGGTGGAACTGCTTAGCTCCCATGCTCCGTGGTGGCGCGAGATGGCGGAGCTTGCCCTGCAAACGCTGCACTCCACGATTCCCCAGCACCATGTCGATAAGCCCCTGGAGCGGACGTTGTCGTGGAGTTCAAACGATCCGATTCTGACCGCCACGGATTATTTGGACACGGTTCTTGCGATTGACCCCGTTCCGCCGTTTGCCGAGTTGCAAGCTCGCCTGATAGCCACGGTCACGGAGCGATGGAACAGTTGGCCGCTATTCACCAAGGGAACGGTGCTTTCGTCTTTGCGGACGTGGTTTATTTGTGAGTTTCCTCCCTTGCGGGCACTACTGACCGAGGTTGTGAAGACCGAACCGGACCAGTTTCTGGTGCGCTACGCCATCACTCCGTTGCTGACAATTGCGCACTCCAAGCCGGTTCCCGAACTAGCTGATCTTCTGAAAAGAGCCAAGTCCGGTGGGCAACACGACTCCCTGGGTCAGGTGGCCCAATTCCTTGGCGCAGCCTGCCTTCAGAATACCATTGAGCCGGCGGGAGCTGGTCAGGACACTTCAGCGCTGCTGGAGGCGGCATTACTGTGGGAATGGCCCGACCGCAATGCCCAAATGCAGTTCCTGCGTAACGCCTTGTTCGGCGCGCGTGACGCCTTTCGCCATCTCACCGCTGAAGAAAGGGAAAAAGTCTACGAACATTGGGTGCACCTGGTCGAGCTGGTCGTCGCGATCTGGCCCTTCAATCAAGAGAATTCCGGTGACCGCGAGCGATTTCCGCTGGACGTGATCTCGCAAGTCTTAGAAAACGAGCCTTCCGTCGAAATCCGGACCCGGCTATTCCTGAGACTTGCACCGGTCTTTGAGACCATCGTGCGCCAGGGCGAGCTTGCTGCGTTTTGCCAGCTGCATTTCGCTCTCGAGCGCTTTATCGCCGGCGGCCGGTCTCCGATTCGCGGCAGCCAAGAGCGCCTGCAAGGAGTGATCGTCACCGAAGCCATGGAAAAGGCCCTTGCCGGGCTCTGTCGAGCCTCGATGGAACGAGTCGTCACTTGGCACAGACAAGGCGCCAAGACCAACGACGAGGGCTGGGCCTCGGCGCTTCGCGGCGAAGACACGGTCGAGCTAATTGAACGGTGCATTGGCGTCAGCCAGAATCGCAAGCGACTCAAACGAGACCTGCTACCGTGCGTGGATCTGCTTGCCTCGGCGGCGCAACCAGATCGAGCTGCTGCTTTGCGCATTTATCTTCGCAACGCGTAATGGGGTGGGACTGCCGCACTACGGCGCTGTGCTTGATGCCCAACGCCTCCAACGACACGAGCTGGGGCGGTGGCAGCCCACGCTCCTCGCGCTCGTGGCCCGTAATTCTCACGAGTATGTTGTCCTGAATTTCAAGTTGTCGAGCCTGATCTAACGTCAATTCGAAGACAAAGCACTCGCCAGAAACAGAATGCACCAAATATCTTCCCAAGCCGCGTTAGGGTTCGTCCAAATAGAGCGGAGCAATCGCGACGGTGCTCGGCCGTCGACGCCAGATGTTCAATCAGCTGCGCGCGCATTGGAAATCACGCATTGTGTGTCCGCCCACGCTACGACATGGTTATGGGCCATTCGAACGGCTCACTGTTGAACGAGGTTCCTGCCCTCGTTCTCGTTATTGTCGTGCTGCGCCAGGTGCGATCGCAAGTAATCGGCGATCCTCTCGACCTGCTCCGGCTTCCCGGGAGCCAGATCGAAGGCTCCAAAGCCGTGCCGCTGCCGATACTCCTGCGTGTAAAACCGACTGGCTGGCGCGTCGTGCGTGGGAGTTAAGATGAAGGCGGCGTTGATCGCGACATGACCTTCCGCCGTGCGGATTGCATCTCGATAGACGTGCATGTCGTCGAGGCCGGCATGAATCGAGTCGACGGCTGAGCGATACTTGGCATCGAAGATGAAGATCTGAGTTCGCTGCTCACCCTCGATGGTGAGCACAATATCCGGATTGCACTCGCGTGAAATCGAGCCTGGTCGTCCATCCGCGCGCACTCCAGGCGAATAACACTCCTGAAAAGACAGAACAATCTTGCGACCTATTCCTGGTGCGGCTTGCAGGGTTAATCCCTGCGACAGATTGAGGAACAAGTCGTGGCTGGTCACACCGTCCGTCTGCTGCCACTCGACACCGGGAATCGCCTGCCTGAGTGCTGACGCCACTGCGAAAAAGCACCAATATTCGTACAGCGTGTACGTGCTTCGCAACGAAAGCACCTTGTCCGCATCGTCACCGATGGATACCGCCGGCTCCAGGACGCGGCGCGCCAGTTGATCAAACAGCGCATACGCCGGGTGACGGGAGATCGCCATCAGGGCCGCGGTATCGGGCGCCTGCGGAGAGAGGCCGTCCAGAACACTGCTGTTACGAATCAAACGCTCGAAGCGATTGCGAAATCCCGTTGCGCGGGCCGACCACCGTCTCAGTCGCCACACCGTTGTGTTAGCCGCGTTCGGTCCACCCGCCAGCTGCTCAAAGGTCTCGCAAAGCAATTCGCAGGCTTTTTTTAGTCTCAGCAACAAGGACAGTACATACCGGTTGGGAGATGTGTCGAACGTGTGCTCGCGAATGGGCACATTGACTCGCGGACTGGGATAGGAGGCATGTACGGTCGAGCTGGTCAGAGCCGTGAGCACCGGCATCCGGCGCAGCGCCGTTTTGAGCGTCTGACTATCCACTCGTCGCACGTTGACGAGCGACCGCTCTTCCCGCAGCGCCTGCAGGCGCCGGTGCGGAGTTGCCTCGATGGCCGAGAAAGCGCGCTCCAGCTTCGCCATATAAGCAATTAGCAGCGAAAACCTGGCCATCGGCGGAGTCTTGGCGCGAGCATGCTCCAAACGGGCGCGCGCCGGTGTTCCTCCGAACAGCGCCCCTTCGGCCAGCTCTTGCAACTCTCCGAGCAGCTGCTCGTACGCCTCGGCACCCAGCTTGCCCGGATGGGGCGCAACATCGAGGACCACTTCCAGAAGCAAGTGTTCGTCTTGCGTGAGCTCCAGCACCACTTCGCCCGCATAGAAGCTCACCTCCCATTCCCACTCCATGCGGATTCCGCTGACTCGATCGACGGTTCTGGTCACCGCAACCGCTTCATCCCCGATGCACAGGCTCGGCAGGATTCCCGGCGCGCCTTCGTAGGCGATCAGATAGCGTCCCGATTCGCGTATGAACCCGGTCGGGAGTTTGCTATCGCGGCTCAGTGGCCAAGGCTGCGATGACTGCTCGCTGGTAATCGAAACCTGCATCGCGTGCCTCACCTCCAGAAACGACAGGTCCCAGTGAGCTCCAGGTCATTTTGCAGGTTAGCCACCTTCGTAGCGCATTGCTGGCAGCCCCGCTGTGCGAGCAATTCGCGCAGATTCTTGAGGCAAGTCCGCAGCGCCGCCGAGTCTTGCCCGCGAAGCTTGGGCAGAACCTTCATCATCAGGGCCTGGTCGAGCACGCTGCTCCGAGACAGGGTGTTGCCGGTCTCTTGGTAACAGGCGGCGGCGAAGTTCAAGATATCTTCCGCCGTGCGGTAGCCGAAATGCTGGTTCAGAGGTGCCAGCACCGCCTGGATCTCGCGCAGCAATTGCATCACCTCCGTGAGCAAGTCCGCGGGATACTCGGCGCGGCCCGACGAGAATCTCTTTTGGAACTCGTCCAGGTCGACTTCCCAGAACTCCAGCGTGTAGGCGCGGTCGAGCACTTTGTCGCTGAAGGCCAGGGTCGTCTCATCCATATTCACCGTGCCGATGATGAACAGATTCTTGGGCCACGGCAGCGACGGTTCGACAGCGTCGATCGTCTCTTCATGCGAATGAATCGCGATCGCACCACCCGTCTCCATCGCCGACAAGAATGGCGCGAAATAGTACTCGACCCGTGCGAGGTTCATTTCATCAAAGCACACAAAATGTGGAATCTTCGGCAGGGATACCGCCTGTTGCAGAAACTTTAGAAACTCCGTTCCCATGAACGTGACAGTCTCGTGCAAAGGATTGACGTAACCCAGCAAGCCCGTGGCATCGGTCCAATCGGGTTGCACCGGAACTCGGCAGTAGTAGCGATTGTCTGCGCCCACAGGAATCTGGTGATAGGCCGCAGCGTAGAGCTCGGCCACCTTAGTCTTGCCGGTGCCGCTAAGACCGGAAAGCAACACGAAATGCTTGAAGGGATGCGCGTGCATCGCCGCGTGGAGTCGTGCCAGCAGTGGCTCGGGAAAGACATAAGGCAGCGCTCGAAAGTACGTCACGATGTCGGCGAACGTCGGAGCCGCAAAGTCCGCGCCGGGCGGCGGTGGCAGTTGTGTGATGTCGCCAGGCTCCAGCTCAGGTCCTGCCCCGGCCGCCGTTGGCTGCGGACGAGTCGTAATTTGCGCGGCCCACTGGGTTCCAGCTTCTGTCAATCGGTAGGATTGATCGCCGGCCGGCTCGATCATCCGCAGTTTCAGCGCCCACTGCAGTAACGCGGTGGGTGCGTAGTCGGAGGTCCAATTGGGGTGGTGCTCCTTGAGCGCTTCCACCAGGCTCTTGCGAGTGCGGGGACTTTCCCGCAAGAGGTAAAGGATCAGATCGAACCCGAGGACTTTGGTGAGAGCCCGCGGGATCAGGACGGTCGGGTCCTCGGTATTGAGCAGTTCAAGACCCAGCGCGCTCGGTTCGAGCGTATTCCCGTTCAACCGCATCAGGCCGAGATTATGCCGGACCACCGTAACCAGCATTTGTACGCTGCTGTCCTTGAGGTTCGGAAATTCCGCCCGGACAAACTCCCGAGTCTCCTGGACCGTCGCGCCATTGCGCACGAAATCGAGGAGCTTGAGCGCCGTATCGACGTAGCCGTTGATCGACGTGAGTCCCTTGAGTCGGCGGTCATTGGGAAGAAACCGCAGCGTTGACTCGCCGGGTCTGTCACCTTCGACTTCCCCGGACTCCTGCGCCTCCTCATCTTCCGTTTTCGCCAGGGCCGCATACGCGTCCCAAGCGATGATCGACCGTTTGACGAGACTTTGCGAGTCTTTGTCCGGTGGTCCCAGAATCTCGCTGAGCTTGCCCAGCACCAGAGCATTCATGCCGATGATTTCTGAAGTCCCGCGCGGAACGGTTCCGACCAGCGACTTCGCGAGCATGCGCAGCTTCGGCTTATCGACGACGCACGTGACATCCTGGGGGAAGATGGCCGCCAGCAGTCGAGCCACTTTGAGCCACGGCACGCGGGTCGTCAGCGGCTTAACCCGCTCAAGGAGCTGTGTGTAGATCCGGTCCAGTTCTTGAAGACGGGCCTCGCCGGATTCGGGAATGGCACGCGTCCGTAGCGACCCGGTCCACTTCGCCAGTTCGGTGGAGTGAATGACATCGTTCATGGGAACGCTCGACATTCCGCTCCCAGAGATCGGGCTGTCCTCCCACAGCCTGCGCTGGAACTCAGGCGACTCCATCTCCGCAGGCGTGGCGTTTCGCACGGCTTCGACGAGGGCGACGTAGTCGTTGAGCCACTGCTGGCGAGTCCCTGACTTCAGCGAGTCCAAAAAACCAACGTCAAAGGCGCGAATTGTTTCTGGGGAAGTTGTTTGTTCAGGCATGAGAGAAGACATATCGGCCCAGGTTGCGCATTTTGAACTCGATCTGAGCCTAATCTCACGGGTATTCCCCAGGAAAGATGCCCACACTGCAATCGTTCGATTTCAGATCAGACGTGCGGATCCGCAACATTGGGCACGGGCAACCTCCGGACTTGCGTTCGGTCATCGCAGCATCAATGGATGGGTGCCTACCTGCCAACAGGCATCGGGTTCATTCCGCCCCCCAACACGTCAACCGAGCAGACTATCGTGCCGAGACAACCCTTGATGCTACATGCACTTGTGCCACAAACATGCGTCAAAGTTATCTTGATGGTTCTCGTCCGAGAGCGTTTGCAATTCCTTGACTGCATTGTCGGCTGTTAACCGCTGGGTCGTAGGTTCGAGTCCTACCGGGGGAGCTTTAGCGGCACTGCCGCAATCGCCTTGTGGGCCTCGACTTCGTGCGAGGCCTTTCTTTTTTGTCCCACTCGGGCCAAGACGAAGCCGTTTTGACAGGCTTTGGAAGCGGAGGCAGCGGAAATAGACGGTCGTGCTCAGATTCTCCGATTTCTTTGGTCGACCTGCTAAGATCTTGAAGCAACGTTGCGCTAACGGTGTGGCGATGCCATAGCTAGCTTGGATTTTGTTGGCACTTTGCAATGGTCCTGTGAGTACGACTCAGTTCATTGCCTCAGCGGGTGGGTCACATTACGATGGGCCAAGGAGGTAGCTTCGCCAACCAAGTGACCGCTGTTGTGCCAGGAGGGATTGCTGTGATGCGACACGCGAGGCAAGCACCGCGCCCCCTGCCGACCTTCAGCCGGTTATGGCTTGAATCTCTGGAAAACCGACTGCTTCTTTCCGGGCTGAGTTCCGCAACCACACTGGTTCTGCCTGAACCAGGAGCGGAAACGATTGCCGTGCTTTTCCAGGTTGATCCGCATCCGCGCGCGGACCAGCAGCACGTTGCCGGCCCCGCCGCATTGATGCAGCGGTCGGAAGACGGGGCCCCACAACCCTTGCAGGACCATTACATCGCTGCCGGCGGCAGCGGCGCTTCGACTGCCGAACCGAGCACGTCTCCAGATGACGAGACGCCTGACGATTATGACGATTACAGTACGAAGGCTGACGCCGATGGCGCCCAGCCCGAACACTACACAACAGACGACACCGGAGGAGAGGCGCCGGCGGCGGCGGTTGACTACCCGTCGGATTTGGCCACAGAGAAGACCGTCCCGGCCACAAGTGATGCCGCGTCCGCTTATCGTGCGGAAGAGGCGGATGGAATGGCCGGAGCAGACAAAGCGTATGAAGATGAGACAACCGAGGAATATGAGCAATATCCGGCCCCCGCCGCGGCCTTTGTTCAGCCGTTGGCAACTCCGGCACGCGCGACTGTACAAGAGCCGTCAAGCAGCACCGCCGCCGCCGTCGACCAGGTCCCATCTGCCGGACGGTCCTTTCAGCCCAGCGCAACAACCTTCGTTGCAAAACAAGCCTCTGACCGGGATTCAGCAGGCCGACTGCCGCGCGACTCGAACTCGAACGACGAGGAGGACCTGTCTGACCATCCGTTGGCTGTGCCAGATCCAGTGGCGGAGCAAGAGAGCCTGACCGACGAGGTTTTCCAGGAGCTCGCCGAGGTGCCGGATTCTCTGGCGGCCGAAGTGTTATTCCATCCGGAAGTGCAGCCCGGCAATCTTCTTGCCGGCGCCTTGCCCATTGACTTGGCCACGCTTCAGCGGGCGGCCAATAAGGTTCTTGCCCGACTGGAAGCCTTGGGCAAAGAGCTGGCTGCGCCGCAAACGATGACTCAAACCGATTGGCTGGTCGTAGCCCTTCTCGCGGCCGGCGCGCTCGAGCTGGTCCGGCGGCGAATCCGTCGCCCCGCCGAATCGACCTGGCCGGACGACGATGAATTCGTCTCAAGCCTGTTCCCCGTACTGGCACTACCGCCCGAGACCGAACTGTGAATCCCCAGCCGCTCGAAGAATTGCTCGCTCAAATGCGGGCCGGCGACGTCCGAGCTGCCGAGCAGGTGCTGCTGGCCTACGAGCCGGAACTGCGCCTCATCGTGCGGCGACGACTATCGCGGCGGTTACGCGCCAAATTCGATTCGCTGGACGTCGTGCAGTCGGTCTGGGCACACGTGCTCGGCGCCTTTCGTAGCAGCGGACCCTCGATCGACAGCGCGGCCCATCTGCGAAATTATCTGGTGCGTGTGACTCGCAATTGCTTGATCGATCGCCTCCGTCAATATCGGACCGCTCTAGAGCGGGAGCAGCCGCCACTCGAAACCGGCGGGACGAGTGCTCTTGTGTCGGGCCAGCCGCGGCCCAGCGAAGTCGCCCGGGCCAGTGAACTGTGGGACCAATTGCTGACGATTTGCCCCCCCGAGCATCACGAGCTGCTGCGGCTCAAGCGGGAAGGGTTGCCACTGGCCGCCATCGCTGCCTCCACTGGACTGCATGAAGACAGCGTCCGCCGGATCATTCGGAAGCTGGCACGCAAGTTGGCCTTCCCGGTCGAGTTGATCACGTAACGGGAGCACGCAAGGGTGGCAGCGACTAACGTGGTTTGCAACTCCTCTGCGTCCGCCCTCGCCGACTGCCTGGCCGAGGAGCTGGCTGGCCGCTGGCGCGCCGGCGAACGACCGACCGTCGAGGAGTATCTGGCCCGCTTTCCGGAGCTCTCTCGCCAACCCGGACCGGCCCTCGAACTCATCTATGAAGAGCTGTGCCTTCGTCAGGAGCACGGTGTTTCGCTCGATGCTTCCGACTTCGTCTGCCGCTTCCCGCAGTGGCGCGACCAATTGCGGGTGATGGTGGAGTGTCACCGAGTTCTAGAAAGATCGACTGACTCGCTGCAATTTCCCTTGCCGGGAGAAAGTCTGGGAGAGTTCGGCCTGGTAGCCGAGCTGGGACGCGGGGCACAGGGGCGGGTCTTCCTGGCAACGCAACCGGCACTCGCTCAGCGGCTGGTCGTACTCAAGCTGGTGCCGCGCTCCGGCCGCGAGCACCTGTCGTTGGCTCGCTTACAGCACACGCACATCGTGCCGCTCTATTCGGTGGAGGACGATCCTGTTCGCAACCTGCGCGTTCTTTGCATGCCCTACTTTGGCGGAACGACGCTGTCCGAACTCCTTTCGCTGTTGCGAGATCATTCTCCTGCGAAGCGGACCGGCAAGCACATCGTTGATATCCTGCGGCGCACTCAGACGACCGAGCATTCGCCTCCCGGCGAGGGCCCAGCCTGCAGGTTCCTCACCCGTTCTTCCTACACGCACGCTATTTGCTGGTTGGGAGCCTGCCTCGCCGACGCCTTACAGTACGCGCACGAGCGCGGTTTAGTGCATCTGGATCTCAAGCCTTCGAATGTGCTCTGGGCAGCAGATGGCCAGCCGATGCTGCTGGATCTGCACCTGGCACGCGAACCGATCCCCGCGTCATCACACCCTCCGGAATGGCTCGGAGGAACGCCCGACTACATGGCCCCCGAACAGCAGCTCGCCGTCGTTGCGGTGCATTGCGGTGGGAGCATTGCTACGGCTGTGGACGGCCGCGCCGACATTTACTCTTTGGGTCTGGTACTGTGCGAAGCCCTGGCCGGCAGGGCGCTATGCAGCGACCGTAAGGTGGCCGATTGGTTGCGGCAGTGCAATCCACATGTGACCTTCGGACTGGCCGACATCCTGGCGAAATGCTTGGCAGTCGATCCACGCCAGCGTTACGCCACGGCCTCAGCGCTGGCCGATGACCTGCGGCGCCATCTGGCCAACCTGACGCTCCGCGGAGTTGCCAACCGCAGCACTGTCGAGCGCTGGCGTAAATGGCGGCGGCGAAGGCCACTGGGGCTCGTATTCGCCGGCTTGGCGCTAACCATTGCAGCAGCCGGAGGGTTGGCGCTGGCATACCTCGGTCACGAGGCACAAAAGGCGCGCTCTGCACTGGCTGAGGGAAGGGAATTCTTCCAGCAGCGGGATTACGGCAGGGCACGCGAAGCCTGGCAGCGTGGCTTGGATAGCGCGGAGGGCCTACCCTTTTCCGGCGATCTTACCAAGGAACTGCGCGACGGCCTTCGTCTGATGGAACAGGTGGAGACCGCACAAGAGCTGCATCGCTTCGTGGAGCGGGTCCGCTCGTTGTATGGCGCCGACGGCCAGTCTGCCGCGGACGTTAAAGCGGTGGAAGCACATTGTCGGGCCTTTTGGAAGCGCCGGGAATTCATCGCCCGCCAATTCGCGGCACCGACCTTTCCGGAGCACGGGCAAGTTCAAACCGACCTGCTCGATCTGGCCATCTTATGGACCGAACTGCGCGTTCGCCTGGCCGCCAAGGATGAAGTCCATGCGGTTCGTAAGGACGCGCTTGAGGTTCTCGACCAGGCGGAAGACCTCTTCGGTGTCAATTGTGTGCTCGAAGTCCAGCGGCAGTATCATCAGACCGCCCTGGGCCTCCCAGCGGGCGAAAGGAGAGCGCCAGCCCCGCACACGGCCTGGGAGCATTTCGCGGTTGGCCGCGCGGACTTCCAAGCCGGTGACTATGGCGCCGCTCTAGCCGAGCTCGATCAGGCCCTCGCACTGGAGCCGCAGTCGCTTTGGCCCAACTTCTACAAGGGGGCTTGCGCCCATCGCCAGGGCCGCTTCGAGGAAGCGACGCTCGCTTTCACCACTTGCGCGGCGCTTGCCCCGGAAAGCGCCTGGTGCTATTACAACCGCGGGCTGGCTTACGATGCCCTGGATCGGACCGACCTCGCACTTGCCGATTACGATCGCGCTTTGCAATTAGATTCGGCGCTAGTGCCGGCTGCGTTAAGCCGCGCCATGCTCCATTGCCGGGCAGATCGCTTTCAGCGCGCGCTCGATGACCTTGAGCTGGCATTGAGTCACGGCGCGGACCCGGCCCAAGTAGAATACGATCGTGCGCTAGTCCAACTTGCCTCGGGAGACGAGGTCGCTGCCCTGGGTAGTGTAACGAGAGCTCTCGATCACGACCCCCAGCATCACGAGGCCCGAAGTCTTGCGGGTCGCCTTGAGCGTCAGCCGTAGGCCGTTTGTGCGATTCGTTTCTCGGCCGTTCGGCGACTGACTTTTGCTGACGGAAACTGTCAGCTAGCAAGCGCGAAAAAATAATTGCTCCGCGCCCGGTTTCCGCGTGTCGCTACGTATGTCTCTTTCGCAGGGCCTGCTCGGCCGCCCGTCGGTAGGGCGGCTGCGGACCCAAGGCGATCATTGTTCGTACTCCCCGAGGAGAGCTGCTGATGTTCTGGTCATTCCGCCGCCCCCTTTCTCGCCGGTCAATCTCGCAGCGCAAAGGGTTTCGGCCGGTCGTGGAGCTTCTCGAAAGCCGGCTGACCCTTTCCGTATCCGTGACCCCCTTTACCGACCCGAGCGGCGCCGAGGGACTTCGCATTCTGGGCGACGGAGGAAGCAACACAGTGGAGATCACGGATGACGGGACCACGGGGAGCACCACCGTCGTTGCCGACGGCATTACCAGCGAATTCGACAAGCAATTCGCCATCTTTGACATTAACTTGGCCGGCGGCAACGATCGCTTGACGTTTGATCCCGTGGGGGACATCGACGGCCGCGACCTCAGTCTCCAAGTGGCGCTGGGAAGCGGGAACAATCAGTTCGCCTTCAACCCGAGCAAGGTCCAAATCCTCAATCACTCGAGCGTCGCGCTCGACGTGCTGGGGGGGAACCAGAACGACTTCCTCGACGTGCACTTCGGTCCCATCGCCGACTCGACGGTGAACGTCTCGGCAAATCTGCTGGGCGGGAACGAAACTAGCCTCGTGGGAAACGTGGTGACGCCCGGCTCGATTTCCTTTGCCGGCGGCATCCGCAGTTCCTCAGTCGATGTCGGTGTGGATCTGGGAACGGGCAACAATAACTTCCGTTTTGACTTTGGCTCGGACCTCGGCAAGCTCGACACATTCGGTCCCTCGACTATGAACGTCGGTATCGTTGGCAGCCAGCGGTCCCAGGACCGCGACAACGTGGTCTTCTTCGCCGACGGCGAAGCCAATAGCGGCTCGACGCTCAATGTCGGCGTGAATCTCCAGGACGGAAACGACAACTTCCAGGGCATTTTCGACGCCAACACGTTCGAGATCGACGACGACGATGAAGCCAACCCGTTCACCGGCGGCGCAGCCCACTTCTCCGTTGACGGCGGGGCCGGCAACGACGCCCTGAGTATGAAGAGCATCAATCAGGAGCACACCATCGAATTGACCGGCCTGTTCGATATTCAAATGCGCGGCGGCAGTGGTCGGGACCTAGTTAATGTTGATTTTGGGGGCCCCGGCGGCTTCGCGAACGATGACGAAGAGTTCGAGCAGCAGGCGCGGAACCGCTCCTTCCGGCTGCGGATTGACGGCGGCGATGGCAGCGACGCAATCCTCGTCGATCTGGCCAATACCAGCGATCCAGACCTGGGAGCGACGTTCAGCTATGACATCGCAATCCAAGGTGGTGCCGGGACCGACGTCATTTCCTTCGCCGGCAACAATCCGCTGGCCGACACCGATAACGGACCGGCCTTCGGCCCAGCAGGGAAGGTGCTCCTCGATGGCGGCTTTGGCATCGACTTCGTCAGGCTTGAGGGCAACTTCCCGGTGACGGTGAATCATGCGCTGGTGCTCTAGCCAGGCGCCGATGCCAGCCTCGTCAACGACGTGAGGCAACAGCAAGCACGGCTTAGACGTTCCATTTGAACGTTTCGGGTCGCACAGTTTCTCCATTTGCCACCGCTCAGAAAGTTAGAGTTTCACGATCTCGCACCGATCCCGGAAGCAATGGCCTCTGTCTTGTTCACGACGCTTGGTCAGCGGATAACGCCAGCCGTCAACGCATTCTTCACAGCCGGCTCGAGAGGGGGCGAACTCACCAGCCGCTGGCGCTCCTGGGGTGTGATCGTAATGCGCTCGGGCAACTTGCTCCGCAGAATCTGGTTCTCCACCTTGAAGTATTTGATCTGGCGGGCGAGCTCATTCTGTGTGGCCGTTGCGATCGCGAGCAACAAGGACTGAAAGACGTTGGCCATCGGGGTAAACTGCGCAAGTTGTGGAATCGACGGTGGTTGCCATCTTATTTGCACACCGCCCGTGATCCAGTTGCGCGGCGCTTTTCGCCGCCGGATCGGCGCTCTCGAAGCGCTCTCTACAGAAAGAGAGATTCTCGGAACCTGTTAACCAAGCCGCGAAAAGTTCGAGGAGGGTTTCTTTCTTCGGCGAGACCGAAAGGGACTCGAAATCAGTAAATCCAGTTGCGACTTGCTCTTGCGCCGATCGGCAAGAAGAGAATTTGTTCGAAGAGGGTTTCGCACGGGGAGGTGCCGCAAAATGGCCGGGGCCAAGTCGTAAACTGAAGAGACAGTCATGGGCAGATTAGGGTAAGGTCTTCTTATAGGAGCCCGTCATGCATCGCTTTACCATCCACTCGATTCTCGCCAGCGCTGCTCTGCTGGCAGCAGTCGTCGTTTCTGGATGCACCAGCCAATCCCAGCCACCGGCGAAATCGTCGGATAAACACGGGCAGCATGCGCATGGAACGGAAATGTCTGCCGAACCGGCGGCACAACTGGTTCTCAGTTCGACGCCGGAGCAGCCAAGCGCCGGCGAACCTGTCGAACTGCGAATCATGCTGCACGATGCCTCGGGCCAGATGCTCAAGGAGTTTGAGCCAATCCACACGAAGCTGGCTCACCTCATCATCGTCCGCGAAGGACTCGATGAATTTGCCCATTTGCATCCGACCGTCGATGCAACGGGCAACATGACGGCAACGCACACGTTTCCCAGCGGCGGGAGCTATCTCGTATTCCTTGACTACAAGCCGGTCGGAAAACTGGCGGCAACGGCGCATGCCAAGCTGGTTGTCGAGGGAGGTTCGCCGCCCGCGCCGGTATTAAAGCCGAACGTACCAGGCACGATTGAGACTGAGGGCTTACAGGCCAAAGTCTCGATGCGTGCGTCTGCGGACCAGTTTCAGGTCGTGTCTTTCCAGTTGCAGGATGCGAGTGGCAAAGCGGTGAATGATTTGCAACCGTATCTCGGGGCGATGGGGCATCTCGTGGTTCTCAGCGGCGACGGCGGCCAGTACGTTCACGCTCACCCGCTTACGGAAGGTGCGCCGGACGGAAACGTAGAGTTTGAGGTGCATTTCCCCGGACCAGGTATCTATAAGGGCTGGGGAGAGTTTCAGCGCGGCGGCCGGGTCTTTACGGTCCCGGCCATCATGAACGTCGAGGCCAGCGGTCAACACCACTAGCGGTTGGTCGATAGGAAAAACGATTGGCTCAGATCCTGACAAAAGGTGAACTGTCATAGCAGCTTCGCTGTCCGTAGCCTGAGCGAGTTGACGATGACACTAACGGAGCTGAGGCTCATTGCGGCGCTGGCCCACATCGGCGAGACGATTCCAAATGCAGCCAGCGGAACGCTGACGGCGTTGTACACAAAGGCCAGGAACAGATTCTGCCGGATCGCAGCAGATGTCGCCTGACTGAGTCGCCTGGCCCGCACGATCCCCCGCAGGTCTCCCTTCACCAAAGTGACCGCGGCACTTTCCATCGCCACGTCGGTTCCCGTCCCCATTGCAATCCCCACGTCGGCTTGCGCCAAAGCGGGGGCATCGTTGATGCCGTCCCCCGCCATCGCCACGCGATGCCCCTCGCGCTGGAGGCGGGCCACGACTTCCCGTTTCTGCTCGGGCAGAACCTCAGCAATTACTTCATCAATTCCTAGCTTTCGAGCGATGGCCTCGGCAGTCGTGCGGCTGTCGCCCGTGAGCATGACAACCCGCAGCCCTTCGGCATGCAGCATTTTGATCGCCTCAGGCGTCGTGAACTTGATTGGGTCTGTGACGCCAACCAACCCTGCCACTTTGCCGTCAATTGCTACGATCATCACTGTCTGCCCTTCCGCCCGTAAATGCTGGAGACGGCTTTCGATCGGACCAATGTTGACGCCTTCAGCCGCCGTCATCGCTGGGTTTCCGATGGCAACTCGCTGCGATCCCATTTCACCGCGAACGCCCTTGCCGGTCACCGACTGAAAGTTGCGGACAACCGCGGGAGCGACGTTGCGGTCTTGTGCTCCTTGGACAATCGCCGCCGCTAGCGGATGTTCGCTCCCCGTTTCCAAGCCGGCAGCAATTCCCAGCAAGGAGGCTTCGGCGAAACCCTCTGCGGGTTCAATGGTAACGAGCTTGGGCTTGCCTTCCGTGAGGGTGCCGGTCTTATCGACGACCAGCGTGTCAGCACTGCGCAGGGTTTCCAGCGCCTCCGCATCGCGGAATAGCACTCCCGCAGTAGCTCCGCGGCCAGTGCCGACCATGATGGCCATCGGCGTCGCCAAACCCAGCGCGCACGGGCATGCGATGATGAGCACTGCCACGGCGTTGACCAGGGCGTGCGCCAGCCGCGGCTCCGTGCCCCAAATTCCCCAACCGACAAACGTTAGAAGGGCGATCCCGAGCACGGCAGGTACAAAGATCAGTGAGACCTTATTGACCAGCTTCTCGATGGGGGCGCGACTCCGCTGAGCTTCGCCCACCATGCGGACGATCTGAGCCAGCAAAGTATCGCCTCCAACCCGTTCGGCCTGCATCAAGAGGCCACCCGTACCGTTCACGGTTCCCCCGACAATCTTGCTTCCTGCGGTTTTTACGACCGGAATTGGCTCGCCGGTGACCATCGACTCGTCGATGGCGCTTTGCCCCTCCAGCACGACACCATCCACGGGCACCTTCTCACCCGGCCGAATCCGAATCCGATCTCCGACCCGGACGTGTGCGAGCGGCACATCCTCCTCTTGTCCGTTGTCCCTCACCACGCGGGCCGTCTTGGGCGCCAGTCCCAACAGCGCGCGAATTGCTGCGCCCGTTTGCGAGCGCGCCCGCAGTTCGAGCACTTGCCCCAGCAGGACTAGAACGACGATGACAGCGGCACTATCGAAATACGGCTCGACGGCATCAGTCGCTGATCGAAAGCCAGCCGGAAACACACCGGGCGTAATTGTTGCCACGACGCTGTAGAGATAGGCCGCCCCGACTCCCAGCGCGATGAGTGTAAACATATTCGGGCTGCGGTTCACAACCGACGACCAGGCGCGCTCAAAAAACGGCCACCCGCACCACAGCACCACGGGTGTAGCGAGAACAAGCTGCACCCAGTTGAGCGCCGGCATGTTGCCGTGCAGAAATTTCATCACGGCATCCGACGGGATTAGCCCCGCCATCGCAATCAAGAAGATAGGCACCGTCAGGATGGTGCCCACCCAGAACCTGCGTTGCATGGCAACGAGTTCGCGGTCTGGCCCTTCTTCGGCGGAGGGCTGCATCGGCTCCAATGCCATCCCGCATTTCGGGCACGTCCCGGGACCATCCTGAACAACCTCCGGATGCATTGGGCAGGTGTACTTGCCGCCGGCGGATGCCGACTTTGACGCGGGCCTCTCCGATGCTGGTTCGAAAACGTACTGCTGTGGCGCGGCCTTAAACTCCGTTAGGCAGTGAGTGCTGCAAAAGTAGTAAGTCGTGCCGTGGAACGCGAACGATCCAGCCGCGTGGTTTGGATCGACGGTCATTCCGCAGACGGGGTCAGTCGTCGCCGCAGGCGAACTGGCATGAGTGGTGGAACGGTTACTCGTATGCTGATCGTGTGGCATCTGCGGTTCTCCGTCAGGGTGCTGGCAATCTGCGGCCGTCAATGGTGTTTGCAAGGTTTCTCGATGGCATCCAGAATCGGACAACCTCTCAGCGTCGCTCGTCGATGTTCGCGATCTTGGCTGCCGCCCGCGAGCGAAAGTCCTACGACTTCGCGCGTGACTAGAAGCTCTGGCTCGCCAAAAGGTGAACCGGAGCCCCTGCCTGATTTTAAACCCGACCCCGTCGCCCGGAGTGGCGGGCAGATTGGAAGAAACGACCGATGACCTGGCTACCCGGATTAAAACAAGTGGGCTGACCCCGAGACCAGCTCTCCTCCAGTCGCAAGCGGCGTCTCTACCTACTTCTTTGCGCCAGAAGCCTTTCCGTACTTGGCGGTCAGGCTCTTCATGAGCGCGACATGGTCGGCATGAACCTTGTCGAGCTTCTTTACGTGATCGGTGCAGCAAGCCACGATTGCCGCGCTTCAGCGCTGAATCAGTGGTGCTCCATTTCAATCCTCGCGACCTGACAACGGGACCGGGGTCGCGGTTGAGGAAAATACCTATCCGTCGAAAACACGCATTGGCCCAGGCCACGATATGCGCCAAGTGCAATCGCGTCGCTTCGCTATTCCGCGGCAAACGCCCCGTCCGTACGCCAAAAGTGCCTCGATGGTCATTCAGGAAGGACGCCAGCGGCTTGCCATCTTTATCTTTATTGCACAGCGCCGGCAGCCCAGCGAGTGGCGATTTTGGCCGACCAAAAAACTCGCGCGCTCGCGCTATTGTGTTAACTGGCCAGTCACGGTTTTTGTGCACAACAAACTAACACGCTCGGGTTAACAGTCGGCGCGACTTTTTGTTAACTGGCCGCTGCAAGTTTCGAGGCGGTTGGTTTCGGTTTTAGGGCGACCGAAAGCAACGCTAAATGACCAATCCCTTGCTGGGAAACGACTTGCGGAAAAGTCGCGCGCGAGAGTTTGTTCGAAGAGGGTTGTGCACGGGGAGGCGTGAAGCCATCGCCTGATAGAGCCGCAAGCGTTTGCAATAATCGGACCACCTTTTCTCAATTCTCACAAAGTCGGAATTCAGCCTGCTGTGGCGCGTCCAGGATCTCCGACTAAACGAGTCAACGGCCGGCAATGTGCACAGCAGCGCGCGCGGTGTGCGGCAGACTGCGCCGCTTGGGCGCGCTAGCGGAGTTCAAACGTTGGCAGGGCGACTTTCCATACCCCAACCAATCGGCGGCACCGGAACAGCCCGGTCGGAGCAAAAACGGAGGACGCGACTGCGCATTTCTTCCGCCAGCGCGCTCTCTTCGCCCTGACTGAGCCGCCTGAAGACCTTAGCCGAGCAGGCGTAAGGGGTTTGCTGGATTTGCCACTGGCCGGCGACCAAGGCGAGCAACTGCGGGAGCTGGTCGTCCACATCGGTGGCGACTAGACGCGACTCGACTTCCTCGCTTCCCATGACTTCGGTCGCGTAGTCGATCATCACGGCAGCCAGCTCGCGATACTCGCGGACAAAGCGCGCTTCGAGCTCCAGGGCCAGCAGGTCGTGCCCGACAAGCAATTGCTCCATTCGTTCCAGAAACAGCGGCACGAGATCACCGGCGATGACGTGGCCGTGCTGCGGGGCAATTGTTTGGACGCTAGGCGTCAGCGCCCGAATCTGCCGGAGCGTGTACCGCAGGACCTCGCGCGAGGGCATATAGATCTGGTGGAACTGCGCGATGCCGCTCCAGTCCGCTTCCTCGGCAAATAGATGAACGCGACCAAGCTGATTCAGGCCGCCGAACAGGTCGCCGCTGAACAGAATCCGCGACTCGGGATCGTACCAGGCCATCGCCCCGCGAAAGTGGCAAAACGGTGTCGGCACAGGCTGCCAAGCGATGCCCTGCGACAGAATCTGCCGCCGGCTGCCCAGCGCGGGCGGAAACTGCAGCTTGCCAGGTTGCACAAGGAGGTGCTGCACCAGCCGCCAGGTGTCTTCGGTCAGCATCACTGTGGCGGCCGGATTGCTTCGGCAGAACGCGGGCAGGTTGCCGGTGACATCCGGATCCTGATGATTGACAGTGATGTAATCGAGACCGCTATGACCGGTGAGGGCGCTGACATTTGCTTCAATGATGGAAACGTCAAACTGGGAGCCCGGATCGATGCAAAAACTGATTCCGTGGCGCGGACCTGAGAAGATCCGCAAGTACGTATTGCACTGCAGGAGGGAGGCCGGATTGCGATAACCGATCATCCAGCAATTCTGCGCCACGATCAACGGCTGGCTGGCGGAGCGATGGATCCCACCAGAAAAGGAAGTCGTGTTCACGACGGTTTCCTCCACATAGAACTTGGTTCTGTCGCTCAAGACGAACTGGGCTGTTTCGACGTGTCGGGCGCGGCCTCGGCCTCGCCTTCGGACCCTTGGTGCCGGCGAAACACAAACGGCAGCATCCGGGCGAGGAACGACTGGACGCCCCCGGCCGACGTCTCGTGGGTTTCCGGCTGGGGACGCTCGACGCCCGCTAACACCAGCGGCGGCGGCGCATCGGCAGCGCGCTCCCACGCGCGAACGTGCTGGAA
>Ga0065705_10001806_pt1 | contig 45700 bp, 46 predicted proteins | sample SwibulcommuniRL2_FD_59092 | JGI IMG/M metagenome (GOLD analysis project Ga0065705, IMG submission 59092) | Bulk soil microbial communities from switchgrass field near Rose Lake, East Lansing, Michigan, USA - RL2 Bulk Soil v2 (version 2) | ecosystem: Environmental > Terrestrial > Soil >...
GGAGGCGTGAGCGTCACCGTGCCCGACAACGGACCCGTACCCGGCGGGCCGAGGCCGCAGGTCGGCTGGGGGGCCGCATTCCCGGTCGAGGTGGGTGCGGGCATCGTTCCAGTAAGAGTAATCTGCGGAAGTAGCAGTGCGATCTTGATTTCATTCGAGATTTCTGTCGATTCCGTTTCGCTGGTGTCCCCGGCAAAGAGATCTGTATGCACGATGCCGAAAAACGTCGAGGTCGCCGTCGACCCACCGGTCTGGCTGGGTTGTGCGACGATCGTGTCGTGGTTCCCTTCGATATCAAGCAGGTTGTCGACGTTGCTCGAGCCATTGCCGGTTAGGAATGCGAGTGTGTTGAGGGCCGCTTCTGTCAAGCTATTACTCCCCGCCCTTGCGGCGATGGTAAAGGTGGGCACCTGCGTCTGGCCGATGTTGTGCAGGGCAGGGCTGTTCACGCGCAAACCCAGCACGCCATCTCCGATGGGCTTGTCAATCAGGGTCATGAAGGATTTGAGGGAAAGAGGAACGGTAGTGTCACCGGCCTGGAAGAGATCGCACTGGTGCTGCACGAGAAAGTCGGCGAGGTTGGTTCCGAAGTGCGGTGTCCCCACGGTTATCAAACGATGGAACTCGCCCCCATTGTAGTTGTCGATATCCCGGTAGGGTCGTCCTCTCCACGCCACTCTCGCTCGGGTGATGAGCCCGCCGAGACTGTGCGCGACCACATCCACCTGCGAAATTGCAATGTCGCGGTTACGCCTGGCATCCCGGGCATATTGCGCCATATCGCTAAGCTGCCTAATCGCGTAGGAGTCCGTCATGCTCGTCTTGACCGGGTCGAATTCCGGCGCAGGCTGCCGCTTGCCATACTCAACTCGGGACACCTCGAACCCGGCGGGTCGCAGTTGGTCAGCAAGTCCCTGCCACGCTCCAAACCCGCTCCAGAGGCCGTGAACCAGGACCACGGGCGGAGGGTAAAGCTGGATATAGACGTTTTCCGTATTGCCCCCCCAAGCAGCTTCGACACGCACCGACACGCCCTGGCTTATTGACTGCGGGTCGGAGGGGCCGGGAAACGTGTCCGGCGGACGGTAGACAGCGAACACCATCTGGCCGAGGGAGGTCGTCTCGAGCGACGCTGTGACACTGGCGCCTTCGTTGCTGCCGTCAGCGAGTTGGAGTGTTCCCCACGAATTCCCGAGCAGGGTTCCGTCGCCTGCCTTTAACGAGAAAGTGACCGCCTGGTCGACCGTCATGCGGAGCAGCAGGCGCGATGTGCCGTCGGTCGTTGTGCCAGTACGTCGCACCGGCGCGTGTGCGAGGTCCTCGGGACTTTTGAGATGGACTACGTTGCCGGCAACGCTGTCGACGTAGGCTCCCGGGCACTCCTTCGCCGTATTGCAAAGAGGATCGATTATGTCGTTCGTCGAGCCGCCCAAGAAGAGGGAAACAGCGCCACCGCTATCCCCCGGCGCTCCGGCAAGCATGTCTTTGTACCCGTCACCGTTGACGTCGCCCGCGGCGCTCACCGGTAGCCCCAACAAGCCGTTAAAGATGTTGCTCTCGGTGGACCAGATGGGGGCGCCTGACAATCCATCGGGCGTTCCGAGAAAGAGCAAGATGTGCCCTTCGTTGACCTGTCCACCGGTGAAAGTATAGTCTCCGACGATTGCGTCCCCGAAGCTGTCTTTGTTGACGTCGCCGGCGTAGGCCGCAGCCTTGCCTACAACCGTCCAGGCTTCCGATCCCAGGCCATTCGACGAGCCGAGATACGCATGGACTACACCGAACGTCGGATTGGCGATGATGGCATCATCGAAACCGTCGCGATTTACGTCTCCGCAGCTGAGGCCGTTGCCCAGGCCGACCCTAACCTGCGTCTCGGTAATAATTTGATTAGGCGCCTCATAGGTAGGGCTCTCAGATCCCCAATAAACCGCTACTTGGCCATATGTTTGCGAGCCATTCACTTGGGATACTGGATCACCCGCAAGAACATCACCATATTCGTCGCCGTTGACGTTGCAGATCGCCACCGTAGTTCCAAAGTAAACGGTGTTCGGAGTCCCATTCAGCGCCCGGCCATTCCCGATCCCGGATTGGGAGCCGAAGAAGACGTACGCAGCTCCTCCTGGTCCACCGTTGAAAGTATGATGAGTCTCGCCCACGACGACGTCGTTGTGGCCGTCATTATCCACATCGCCTACGCCGCCCACGTTGAGACCGAATTGGGAGAAGGTCTGCGTCCCATAGACGGTTGACACCGGAGACTCGGAGGGTCCGCTCGGCCCGCCTTTGTAGAAGAACACGGCGCCGGCGGAGCTCAAGCTCGCGGTATCGAAACCACTGGCACCGACGACGATGTCGTCATAAATATCATCATCGACGCGCCCGACTCCGGCCACAGAGCTGCCGTAGTTACCAAAGCCCCCATCGCCTAGGTTGTTGGTCACTTGGCCGGTCCAGTTTGGTGCCGGGGGGTTGGTCGGCCCATTGGGTCCACCGAAGTAGAGGAACGCACGTCCCCGATATTCGACTCCCGCGGGGTCGAAATAATCCGGAACGCCGACAATGATGTCATCCTTACCGTCTCCATTGACGTCGCCAGCACTTCGCACATCTGCTGCGCTGAGACCGGTCACTTTCCACTCAGGAGTCGTCAGGATGGGGTCGACCTCGACCGGGTAGATTGCCCCTGCATCGTCGAACCAGATCTGTATTCGGGTGCTCGCGAGTCGCAGGCCCGCGCGTAGCGCGCGGCCGGCGGCATCGCGTACCTGGAGTCCGGCATAGCTTAAAACGACCCGGTCATCATCGCGCGCGTCGTGCCACTGGATCGCCGTGCCATCGGGCACAACCTCGCTGCGCAGCCCACCATGCGCACGCATCTCGATGATTACGTCCGAGCGATTCGGGTTCCCATCGGGCCTCGAGCGGATTGTGAACCCGTGCTCCAATCCACGGTGATCGTTGACGTACCACTCCGTCAGCCACTGTCCGTGGGCAAGCTGCGCACGGCCCTCGCCCGCACTCACGGTAGGCGGCTCCGGCGTGATCAGGCGGCCGCTTCTTCCGAAGCGGGTAACCTGTAAGCCGAATGACCAGCGCGAGGCATCACGAGTGAGCGCAGTAAGCCGCATTCCCTCGCGGTCCACCGTCGTCCTTAGATCATGGGCGCGGTTCGGCGCCCCCCAGCCTCCGTCGCGAGCTCGGGTGAACTGATACTCCGATTTCTCAATACCCTCCACCGCCTTGGCGAGCCATCCGGGATCGATGGTGGGGGATGTTGGCTTTGCGAAGATGGGAACGGTAGCCGTCCCTTTCGGGAGTGCAGGCTCGACCTGAGCGGACAGCGCGACAAGAACGGCGAGCGTACCAAGTACGGCGGCGTAGCGCACGATGATTCCTCCTAGGTGAGGAGCTTTGGGACTTCTGTACAAGCTGAGACCCTGGACTTGAGAGCCGGTTATTAGCTTATAGATTCCGATTTCCGGAGCCGTAGTTCCCATTATTTTTGAGGATTGTGGCCTCCGGCTTCTAACGGCTTGCTATCCCCACAAACGATGACTCTGCGCAAGGGCTACCGAGTATCGAGGCGCGTGAATCGAGAATATAGCGAATACCAGACCCATCCTTGATTAGAATCTGAGTTATGGCTCCATTGCCAGGATCAGGGCGAGCGCTAGCTGACAGGTAGGAAGTGTCATTGGATTTGGAAGGCCAGTCCGGGCCTTCGGTCGCTCCTATGTCATGTTTGTTTCCATCGGGTGTGATGAAGTACCAGTGGTATTCATCAATGATCCCGTTGTGTATGACCTGATCCCGGTACAGCCGACCGAAGGAGATACTGAACCCGAGCCCGAACGGACTCTCGCCCCAAAGCCACGTTTAGTCCTTATCGTAGTATGTTCCATGAAACTCCCAGATTCTGGAGTTATGAACGAGCTGCAACTGACAACTCAAGTTCTTGTTGACCTGAAACTTCGGGCCGATCGGGATAGCGAAATTCAGATTGCCGTTCAGGATGTCAATGCTCTCTCCAAGTAGCCGCCGTCGAATACGTGGGAGGGAGCAAATCCCACGACTATGACGACAAGACTGGAGGTGCTCAAACACCGGGTAAGGCGTTCGCTCATGGGGGCGCTCCGCCGTGCTTGAGAGAAGATGGATTTTGTTGCGGCCATTTGTACGGCGAAGGCTCGATGTCGTCAATGCAAATCCTTCGGGCGCACGCATCGGGCACGAAAGAAATGCTGAGGCAGGATTCGGCGTGGAGAAAACTCTGCGAAGTGAATATGCGCCGACAGCATTCAATGTCCACATCGCTACATGTTCCCTTGCTCTCGGAACATAAATGAGCTCTTCTCGCGTGATATCGCATTTTCTGATTCTCTCGCGCGTCGCTTTGACCACTCCATGTTTTGCTGTGTATGCAAACTCGGTTCCAGTGGAACCCCTAGCGATCATCTACCGGAATTTCGGGGTTCTGGAGAGCCAACGCGGCGAGTTCGAGAAGTCGGGGGAGGAATTACACGGAGGCAATCCGACTCAACTGGAAGCTTGCAGCTGCCCATTACAATCACGGGAACGAGTACATGAAGCAGAAACGCTACCGAAAGGCTATTCGCGATTACACGAAATCGTTCAAACTCTACCCCACCGATCCCTGGGCGCTCTGGAATCGCGGGCTCGCGTGGAAGGGGCTGGGAGAGATTGAGAAGGCGGACAAGGATCAGGCGCGGGTGCGGGAAATCGAGCCGGGNTTCAAGGTGCCGGAATAACCGACTCTTCCACCACCGAGCAACACGTCAGACGCTCGCATAGAGTTCACGCCTGAGGACATTGACCCGCCTCTGGTTCGGTGCTAGGTTTCCTCGGATCCCGTTCCCTCACCTTCAGCCAGGATTCTCTCGAAGCCACATGAGGACGGAATAGCATGCTTTCTGAACGCTGTCACATGGAGATCGGGTTGTGGGATCGCTTGTGTGGTCACCGAATGCACCGAGCCTGTGCTGAGGCGCAGGATGTCGAAAAGGGAATCGCTCGTGCAGAACTCCGGGTCCTGCTCGACCGCATCGCGAAGGGCGACTCGGCTCCATCCGAGTATTCGCAGGAATTGAAGGCTCTCGAAGCGAAAATCGGACTGAGCCCGGATGAATCCAGGGCGGAACGTGTCGAGGCACTTCGCGTGGCGGCCGCTGCTGTCGTTGAGGACAAGGATGTCACTGAGGAGGAAGTGAAGCGTATCGTGGCCATCCAGAACGCCCTGGGTCTCGAGGCCAGCTCGGTGCGCGAAGAACTCAAAGATGTTGCCCGCTATGCTCTTATGAGCCAGGTGCGAGATGGGAAATTCCCCGCGCTGCAGACGCCCGGTCTGCTACTTGAAGAACACGAGGTACCTCATTGGGTCTGCACCGCAGAACTCTACGAGGAGAAAGTCATCCGCCGCTATTACCAGGGTGGGTACAGCGGTGTCAGTATCCCCATTTTCAAGGGAATTCGCTGGAATTTGGGTGGCTATCACGGCACGCCAGTTGTACAAACCGGCATGGTGGCCACCGACTCCGGTCGGATGGCACTCACCGATAGGCGGGTCATCTTCGTTGGTGCTCAGCGGAGCTTTTCACTACCCTACAAGAAGATTCTCGCGCTCCAGGGATTTACGGACGCGATCTCTGTCCAAAAGGACGGGCTGACAGCGAAGCCCGTCTTCTTTAAGGTGGAGGACCCAGAAATGGTGGGATCGGTACTGGCAGCGGCCATTGCCCGGTCCCGTGGGTCTGGGGCCACACAAGCTCGACGGAGCAGGCGCAAAACCGAGGGCGCGGGTGCAAGGGATTAAGCGGATGCGGCAGTCCCTCGCCCAGTGGCCTTCGCGACAGGAAGGCCCCGAATCGCCTTGACTTCGCCCAAACAAGCGGCATCATGCCAATGCTCGAAGGAGACCCCGATGCCGCACCTACTTTGGGTGTTCTGCTTCAGCTAAAGACAGATTCTATAGGTATTCGAGACGGGTTATCGCCTGCTCAACCTGTCGGGCAAGAGCATCTGCTGCTGGCACACCGAGCCTCTTGCCCCGAGTAGCTTTTATCTCTTCCAATAGAGCGCGAAGGGGATTTATTATGCTCTTCGAGCTCCCAGTCCGCTCAGCGGAGTGCACGGCAGCGTTGAGCTTCGCTAGAAAGCTCTCCTTGATACCATTAGGTACTTCCAGCGTTGCTATGAATTGCAGTAGTGAACCGACCAGATTTTGAGCGGATGGGGGAAAATCCTCTCCTGTCGCCCCAAAAAGCTTTACGACGATGAACTCGAAGCCAGTATCGCTGTTTGAAATGTAGCCAGTAGCGGCTACATCACCATCGCGATCTACCACTACATCGGTTCCCTCGTCCCGATCGTTCCGAATGCCATTAAACGTCCGACGCCACAGCTCCTGTCCAGAAGCACCGGATACCTTTATAACCGAGATGTCGAGATCCGTTTCGAGGGTTTGCGTGAAACCGGTTATTACAGCGTTCCCCTCAACATCCAGGTCGAGCTTCCGCAGAAATCCCCGTTGATTCTCAATCCCCTCGACTGCAGTTTGCCATAGCACTTCTCCTGAAGAACTCGAAAACTTGAATACTGCGCCCGCCCAGTCGATTCCACCCACTGCTACAATGTCCCCGTTGAGATCCAGGCCCATACTAGATACCGCAGCGTCGTTGTTGTATGAGCGGCTACCACGTAGAGACCTGTTCCAGATTTCCATGCCATTCTCGCGATCAAGCTTTGCAACCAACAGTTCCGAACCACTTGAAAATCCCCTAGTGCCCGAAATAATGGGATTGCCTGATTGGTCGAGGTCCATTCCTGTCGTGATCGATCCGAAATATCCACCCCCTGGGATGATACGGCGCCATATTTCGTCCCCATCTGAGCCGGAGAGCTTTACGACTGCAATTGAGAATTGAAAATTCCCACTGGACTCGATAGACCCCGCTGCAATTACATCATCGCCGCCATCGACGGCAATAATGCCCGCGCTGTCGCTGCTGCCTCGCTGCTCCCAGAGCAGTCTGTACCGCCACAATAACTGCCCATTGGAGCCTGAAAGTTTTAGAACTGTGAAATCGTAACCGAATGTCCTTGGGGTGTTCGTCGTTTTTGCGGCGACTATGGCGTTCCCCGCGCTATCCAGAGCCAGAGCCCACCCAAGGTCAGCGTCTTCTCCATCACCATCGATTCTTTTCTCCCAAACACTTTGTCCTGTAGTTGCGGAGAGTCTTAATACAAAAACATCATGGTAGGAAACGGTGTCGTATGAAGTTCCCGCAGCGAAAAGGTCACCATTTGGCTCGACCTTGAGTGCGTTGATCTGAACCCATCGATCTTGGCTATTTGCAAAAGTCCATCTCCAAATCTCCTTTCCCGTTGTCCCGTTGAGCTTAACAATTACAGCATTTCCGCCAATGAATCCGACCGCGAAGATATTGGCGTCCGAATCCACTGTTAGATACTCGGCACTGTCGAATGCACCATTTGTCGTGGTGGGGATATATTCCCAAGCCCAAGATGATGACAGAACAAGCATTAGGCTGAAACAGATCGATGCCACCCATTTCAATTCCTTATTCCAATTTGTGAGAGTCGAAGCCCGGGCTCTACCCATCTCTGGTATGGATCGAGGTGAATGGTCGGGTTTCAGATGAGCGTTGGCGGCGTAGGTCGTCGAATTGGAGAGCATTTTTCGAAGAATCGTCCGAAATGTTCAGATGCTGTTTTGGAGTTTAGCACGCAGGGCCTGTTCAGTGGAAGTTCATTGCAGATGTACGCGGAGCGCCTGCGTCATTGGGAGAACGACGAGCGGACACCCCGTCAGATCAGGAAGGCGATTCGCGCCTACACGAAGTCGCTCAAGTTCTACCCCACCGACGCCTGGGCGCTATGGAATCGCGGGTTTGGGTGGAAGGGGCTAGGACAAGTCGAGAAGGCAGAGAAGGACCGATCTGCCGGCTTTCAAGCCTTCGGAGTGACAGCGCTCAACTTCAATGACGCCGGGTCCTCTCGAACCGCGGGCTTGCGTAGAAGGGTATGGGTGTCCCTATCCTGCTAGAATTTCTCTCACTGTTCGCGTGTAAGGGTACCTCCACCACTGTCTGTAATTACCAGAGAGCCGTTAGGATAAGTCCTCGTGCAGACCCAGCTACTCGATACGGAGGGGAGATCCGCTGCGGTAAAACTAAGTTGGGACTGTCGATCGCAGCGGATCACTATTCCAGCATCGTTAGTGCTCTCAAGAGTCTCATGGAATGGCTCCGTATTCGTAACCTTGAAGTGGATCCAATATGGACCGAATGGGCTCGTGACTTGATGACAACCTGAGCCGGACGATATGTCAGTCATCCACAGCGTATGCGTATGATCAGTCAGATCCGAGCAAAAACCGAACGTGATGCAAGGATAGGTGACGGTGTATCCGAGCCCAAAGTAATCCACATCTACGGAACTGCCTGGCTTAGCCGTTTGGTAACACTCCGCTGATCCGGACGCGTTTATCGCACCGGTAATTGTAGCTGTACCATCGAAGTGTTGAGATGGGTCAATGTGATGTTGAGACCCACTGATTTCCCAGCGCCCTGTTCCAAATGCAAAATAAGGATTGAATAAGGTGTGAGCAGTGACAAATCTCTCGGCGATGGCCTGGCCCGAACCCACAAGCCTCAGGACGATCTGTCCATGCACAGGTCTGTCAAAGACATTTGGCGGTGTAAATCGACCGGAACCGGCCACAAACGCTGTCGTCGACCCAGGGCGGAAAACGACTGGCTCCACGCCAAGGCTTACTCCCTCGATGAAGAAGGCAACCTCACTCGCCGGCGGAATGCTCCCCGAAGGCCCCGAATACTTCACTTCCGCTTTGGGCTGATTCGGACCTCCTCCACCGACTCGGCCGCTATCCTCCGGATATGTATAGATCAGCTTCAGAGAAGAACCTGCTACTTCACAGGTTCCCCCAGCATCGCAGGTCCCGAAGTTGTTATCGGTAGTCAGACAACTACTTCCGGCTGGGACAGTTACACACGCGCCACTTGCATCACAGGCGTGGCAAGGTGTACACATGCACTGCGGGCCGGCATCGCAAACGCCACTGGCATTACACACTCCAGGCAACCCATCAGATGTCGTACACAAGAAGCCAGTTCTGCCAGGGTCGGGCCCGCAGCCGCCAGTTTCTTCGCGGCATGTCTGGCAGACACTCTGAGGACAAGGCTGACTGGGACCCTCGATGCACAAGCCCTTAGAATTGCATGTGGCGCTTTTCCTGTTCTTGGCGTCGCAAATGTCGTCCGGCTTGCAGGGGGTGTTTGGTGCCTTCATGGCGTTGACGTTGCACGTAACTTGGAAGACGCTAGAGCAGGTGGAGTCCGTGACGCACTCGCAGCCTGTGCCGCAGGGAACGGTCTGTGTGAGTTCAGGCACGCACTCAGCTAGGTGAATGAGCTGCAAACCGCACTCGAGGCACGACGCACCCGCGACAAAGGTGACGTACACTGCACACGCTGCTGCTGCCGGCGGGGAGCTGAAGGCACCAAGACCGCAGGATGCGAGGGCGTGAATGCACTCAGGACAGGCTAGAGGCGCGGGTAGTCCCGTCTTGATCAACGCGATTCCGAGACATTTCCACTTCTCTTCAATACCAGCTATGCAGTCATCGTTGGGCCCACCAAATGGGTTGCACGCGGCCGATGAACTCGACGTGGCCATGACGCCAGCGAGCGAGTTCGCTTTCGATGAGGCATAGGCTTGTGCCGAATTCGCTCTTGACGATAGAAAGGTTGCGACCTGAGCTGCGTTCATTGGAGACCAGGCATCTTCTGAAATACGCAGCCCTACTTCCCTCTGTAGCAGAATGATGTCGTTACCGTCGTTAAAAAGCGCGGCCGGTGTCAGGCCAAATACCCATCCCGGATTGACAATGTAGATTACGGCACGGCCGGATGAGGTCTCGTAGGCTGCTGTCATACGCCCTGGGCTGCCACTGTTGCTTTCGATGAAAGCTGTTTCGAAGCGGTAGCCGTAGGACACAAGCAAGTCCGCGAGGTCGCCATGATCAGGGTGGCTCTTGATAACATCTAGGAATTCAGCTTCTGGCAAAGTGTGAACTCCTTCGGGTAAGTCCACAAACACGTCGAACTCAAGAGCAGAGCCAGGGTTCCCGCTTAACTCGACCTGAATAGTGTTGGTCTGTTGCGCGGAAAACTCCCTTTCGAGAATTTCAACTTGCTGACTAAAATCCGAGGTCTTGGCAACAAGCGTTCCATTTATCCAGACCCTTGCCGAACTGACCCTTGAAAACTGGCCAGTCTTCCCACCGTTGAATATCAGGAAATTGCCTTGACCCTGCCAAGCGGTGAAACTAGTTGTTTCAACCTTGGGTGCGCCTCTGTCACGAGGTGCTGAAGTTCCACTGAAAACTTTGATCTTCTCGGAGGGCGCTGTATCGGCTAGAACGCCAAACCCGTGTACGAACAAGACAGTACAGAAGGCGAGAACTGAGATAGCAGTCCTTGAACCGAATGATCTGAGGCTGCTTGACCCGTTTTTCCTGCACATCTGGACTGAACCATCAACTCTTGAAATTCAGGAGGTTGCTACAGACTTGTATACGCCACTTCGAAATTCGCAGCAAGTGGATTTTGAGCCAGCCAATCAGGATCATCTCGGCCGGGTCCGACCATCGTGTGGTATCCGATAATCGTCGCGTGGCCGTAATCCGAGCTGATCAAGCTCCCCTCGGCCGAGAGTAATTGGCCTAGGTCCGGGCTCGATGCTCAGGCCTTGGGCATCGGCACGGAAGGTGTAGCCGTCACGGGTGTAGTGAAGTGGCATCAGTGCCCTCCCTCGGAACTTTCTGGCGACATGCGATTCTTGATTGCCAGTGGATCAATTCGACCGGAGTCGGCAAGTCCACATACTCTGCATATGAAAGTGTCGAATCAGGGCTGTTTCTCGCTCAGATTTACCTGAGGACCGCTTCATAGCCTTCGATCACGGCTGATTAGCCAAGCCTCAATGGACGTCCTCACAGGAAGGGGATTCGAGCAGGGATATGTGTGTCGCGACCTCGCTTCGTCGACCAATTAGGGGTTGCCCAGCTTGTGTAGCCGAGAGTGTGCAGCTCTTCTACAAGTCGACGGCACTCAGATTCAGGCAGTTTCTTAGATATCAGCGCCCATGCCCTACTGATATCCGCCCATCGCCCCGCTTGCGCTTGCCCAACCACAGCATCCGCCAGTTTAACGACACGCACGTCGAGCCCAAGCCACGACCCCATTGTGGCACGACTAACAGTTTTCCGGCTTCTGGCATCCCAGGGTCTCAGCAAGTCCACTTGTAGCCCTTGCAGAAAAAACCGCACATGACGCTGCCCTCCTTCCCTCAGGAGTTCGCTAACTGCGTGGATACGGCCTCCGGCCCGTTTGACGGAGGTTCGCAGAGAACCAAGTTGCGCCCCTGTAGTCTCAGCGAGAACGTCCAGATCATTCAGTCGGCGAGGAATTCCGTGAATCAACAACGCGGCTCCTCCAATCACGACAGGCGATACCCCACTCTCTGCGCACAGTTCCAGGAATTTCGAGCCGGCTCGCCGTACCGATTTCGCGCTGTCACACACGGTGACTTCCTCCGTGCGTATTTGATTCAGATGTCAGGAGATCGCTCGCTGCTTGGCCAATCTATGAAGGTCGTCATAAGTATAGATCCGCACACCATCTTGTTCACGAAATTGATCCTTTTCGATGACACTCGTAAAACAGAAATCCCGGCCGACCAAAACCATCGCATCGGGTTCGGATATCGTCATTTGGAAACGACGGTGCAAATCCTGTCGGACTTCGGGGCTATGCAACCGTCGCCTGTATTCTTTGAGTTGGGCAATTGCCTCACTGACAGCTTGGGAGAATCGCCTTCGAGAAGATCGTCCGACTACCACTCGAGCGTCTGAGGCCTTGATGTCGAGTACGTCCCAAAGTTCAAGGCCGATTCTCTTGAGCAAGAAATCTGGCACGAGTTTACCAGGGCCGGATGAACTGTCTGCGAGCGTCAAGGTTGACCGGAATTCAAGCGGTGGAAGCCTCACCTGCGGTACAGCGGCTTCGTATTGTTCACCCAGGATATAGAGCCATCGCGGATGAGCCTCAAAGAACTCTTGATACGCTCTCTCGGGCGATGGCGGCTTCTGGCGCAGCAGGAATTCAAACTCCTTGATCTCAGAAGTTGGAAACAGGGTTGCGTCTGGGAACCATATCCCATGAAGAGACGGCTCGACGATTCGGTTCTCGGCCACATTGTAAGCGCCGAAGCGCTTGAACACTTGTATCCCAACCCGTCCCGCCTCATCAACAGTAAGGCCCAGTGAGTATCCATCCATGGCTTCTGGCGTCCGGCCTCGAATCGCTAGGAGAGCCTCATTCTCATCATCAAAGATTTCGAACAGCTCGGTGAGCCTCGTAACTAAGAGTAGATCGGACACCCGAGGTGACGGCTTAAGCAATTTGAATTTTCCGCCCGCTGCAGCCACACGCTTGTAACAAGCTATCATTTCGCCAAGGCCGCCGTAATTGCCATCCATAAGGGTTACTCGCTCCAAATCGAGAATAATGTCGCTTACCCCGCCTTCTAGGACTTCGTCGACCTTGTTTCTCATGAGAATGTCGCCTTCGCCGATTGTAATTTTTCCGGATAACTCTATTACTGCCACGCGGCTGACGAACCGGACTTTCGCTTTAGCCACGATCTGCACCAAGAGAATGTTGCAGAAACTTGTCGCGTTAGGGTGAAGTAAGCCTGCTCAACAAGTTCTTCGATCAGCGACTTTTCGGATTCGCCTTGACTTCCGCGCAACAAGCGGCATCATGTCTTTGCACCGAGGAGGTCCCGATGCCGCACCTGTCCCCGCCGACCCTGACCCACAGCGAACACAAGGGAATTCTTCGAGAAACTGCCAGGGATCCTCGGGACCATCTGATCTACTCGCTTGCTCTGGGGACAGGGCTACGGCTGGCCGAGATTGTAGGGCTGAATGTAGGGGATGTCTATACAGATGATAGAACCCCTCGGACTCGCCTCCGAATCCGCCCCGAAATCGCCAAGGGTGGGCGCAAGGGCGATGTTTTCCTGCCGGACGCGCTGATGGGTAAGCTCCGAAGATTCTGGGCACATAAGGCGCGACGTCGCGAAGGATTGCAGCCGGGTGATCCCCTCTTCTGCTCCCAGTCCCGAGTCCGCATCAGCAAGCGCCGCGTCCAGTTCGCGTTCCGGACCTGGCAGGGGAAGGCTGGATTTGACCGCCTCTACCCCTTCCACGCGCTGCGGCACACGGCGGTGACCAACGTCTACCGGGCCAGCAAGGACTTATTCATGGCGCAAAGGTTCGCGAGGCATGTGAGCCCGTTGACGACTACGATCTACACGCATCCTAGTGATCAGGAAATGTGGGAGAGGGTGCGCGGATTACGGTGCTGAACCGTGAAAACTGGATTTACCGCTTACCTGCTTCAGCTAGCTATGCATGGATGCTGCGAGGTCTGAATAGTACGCATCCATTTCTGCATCGTAGCCCGAGGCGATTTCCTCTTCTAAAGTCCCTTCCACTAAGCCCGAATATACGCGATGTTTTGCGACGAGCCGCAGCCCGCTTTCAGCAAGACGTATCTTGTTGCTGCCGGGGCCGCGCCGATCGACTTCCACAAGTCGCTTTGCCTCCAGCACTTGGACGATCATATCTATACTCAGCCCCTGCAGCGTCTTCGCTCCTTTCAAGGACTCGATATCCTGCTCGATCAAATGCAATTCCTTGAGAACCTTCATCTCATCACGCGAAATGCCCAGGAGTTGGACAATTCGAGATGCTGCTTCTGCGATGGTCTTTCTTAGTCTTTCTGGATCTGCCAAAAGTTCTGGTGAGACGCGCTCAACGATCGCTTCCTTAACGGCTTGCTCAACCACTTGAACTCGAAGTGCAGCGCGACCGATTCGAAGTTCGTATTCTTGTCCCTTGAGGACACGGGTGAGGAGTTCATTCAATTGTCCCTTGAATCGCCGATAGATCAGGAATGATCCGATGACAAGAAGAAACGGCCAGATGAGAACCTGAATATACTCGAGAATTAATCGAGCCATATCCATTTCATTTCCTCCCGCCGATTTCAGTTTCACCGAAGTCTCAAGCGCCAAGCATACCTGCCGCCGGTGAGCGTGCTGAACGCGGGTGGCCTTAGGAAGCTAGCCTCAATCTCAATCGCCTATGGCATCGCGAACCCAACGCCATATTTTGATCGATAGGGCTCCCGGCACCACCACAAGTAACCCGTAAAGCAGGCACAGAATCGACGCAAGCCAGACCGTGTGCACGAGCCCTACGACGATAACCAAGAAGATGACTCCGACCGCAGTACCGACCAGCACTGCGGCAGGTTGCGAAACGCCAAGAAACTGATTCTGGGCAATTCTGAATCTGGTTTTTACTCCCTTGTGCAGAATGTCGAGCCAAAGAGAAGGCTGCTTGCCCAATGTGGGGGCATTTAGGAACGTGAGGCGAACCACTTGACCACGGTTCATCGTAGGAACTAGGTAGTCGCGCCGGCTGCCGAAGAGATTCCGTTGAGCCAGAGTCGGCTCGCTACCGGGAGGTACAGACAGAATTCGCGAGAACTCATCTGTCCAACCCAGGATTTGCGTAGTATCCAGAATCTCGCTTCTCTCCGTGAGGAGGAACGTATCAGCGGTAAATACTCGTACGGAAACGTTTTCGTAGTCCTTGAGACTTTCATTGCGCAGCTCGATGGTCGACGAGTACAAATTGGCTACTGGATTTCCGTTCCAAGTCACCCGGACCGTTCCAAACACCGCATCGTCTGCAGAAACACCTATTTGATTGTGCCAGACGAAGTAGGTAAGGAGGCCTCGCTTGCCGAGGATCCGCTGCGTGAGCAGCGCTACGATCGCGCCCACGCCACCTGAGATCAGCGACACAAGAAGCCGGTTGTCCAAGAATGACAGGTCCACGATGTCCATCCTGCGTGCGCGTTAACGTGCAGATAAACCGCAGCGTGCGAATGCTAGACTGCCGCGATCCTACGCCGCGTGTTCTTCGGCGCGCGGCGGTTATGTACACCAGATGCGGTTGAGGCGTACAGAAAGCATACTTTGAAGATCAATCGGGCAGGCCGTCAATCACCCTCTTGATCTCCTCTGCATTTGCACTTGCAGGAGCGATAATGAGCTCCACTTGTTGGAGAGTAACTCGGGCCATGTGTCTCCTTCTCTCCCTTTCGACTTCATCCCTACTGCCCTCATAACGTGACGACACTCGCCTTCCATCAAAAGTATAATAGTAGCGATCCATTGGAGGTGTGACTGCATGTTCATGTGTGGTCGGACTGAATCTCTTGATCGTAATGTCTATAAGTATCTTGTGCATCGCTTCAATGTGCGTGATGTACGCGTAAAGCAGCTCACGAGCGCCCTCCCGCTCCCTCGCATCCTTGCCACCCAAAAAGTAAAGCTCGACAATCAACGCTAGCTTTAGGTTTGCGGCAATTCCGAGGGCACCCAGAGCAATTAAGTCCAGCCTGCGTAATTCGCTATAGAGCTCATTAGACTGAATAATCATGAGAGGAAGAGTTGCCTTTCGGACATCACTGTCAGGCGCTCTCCCATACCCTTTCATCGTTTCCTGAAGAGCATCGGTTCGCCCGATTGCAGCATCCATTGCTTCTGCGCGGAGCTCAGACCGTACCATAGCAGCGAAATCGCGGAGTAGTGTCCGTACTATGTCTTCTATGTCACGATTTCCTCCGAAAATGGTCTCCATTATCCTGCCGCCCACCCACTGCAGTGTTCCTTCTCCAATAGCCGCAACTATCCAAAGGGCACTGAACGGTTCTATAAAGAGCGGGCGAATGAGACGACCAGATTTAAGGCTATGCAGTTCCAGCTCTATTTGATGCGTCTCTGTTGACTCCTTAAACTCTTGATCCAGCAAATCAAGAGTTGGAACGGGATCAAAACTAATCAGACGTATGGGCGGTAGAGAGTCAGCGCGAGCATCTAAGAGTTCCACTCTACCTATGGGCATGGGGGCCTCCTGAAATAACGCTTGGAAAGAATTCGCTGCCACGGAAGTTATTAATTGCCATCGTACATACTGTCAACAAGCACCGCAACCACACCAGTCGCCTTTTACGCAGATTACGAACCTGACTTTACTTGCCCCGCAGACGCAGGAAGTTATCTTGTGCAAAGAACCTATGGTCCACCCTAGAGTGTCTGAGCATTAACTCCGTGCGACTTACTTATCCCACAATTGGCGCGAGCAAATTGTTTCGCGATCAAGCCTGCCTCAGGAACCTCGGAGTCTTCTCCGCAGGAGGCGGGCTTGACGTTTCGAATTCTCCAGAAGTACGCTTGTATCGATCTGTCCACCTGCCGAATCAATGATGAGTTCTGCGACATGCCTGAGCAGCATGACACCTTGGTCGATCTTCTGCTTGAGCAACTATTTGCAGAGAGAGCCAAGCACAGAGTACAGGAGCTCCTCAAATTCACCAAGGTAAGTGCGGGTTTGCCTCGCTCCGGGCTCCGGGTATCCGGTGACGTCGAAGCCGTTGCTGATACCGTTCGCAAGGCCGTTAGTGACAAGATCCTTTCGTTGGAAGCTCTCGCCGCCCTTGTCGATTCAGTAGAGGAGAATGGTGGCCAGCACATTTTTCTATTCTCTCTAACCTCCTTGGGCTACCAAGCATTGACTGCCAGTCGCCTCCGTAACTCATTTCCTGACATTCCCAAACATCCAACTGCTGCCTTCTACAGTAAGCTGCCCTCCGTATCCCGAACGTATTGCGTCCCGCGGGGTGATCTCCTCGCTCTCAAAGAGATACGCACAGCCGAATATGAGGTCCTCGACCACGAAGCTGCCACTCTCACCGATGATCGTCGCATCGTTGTCTACAAAAGGGTACGTCGGCGCGCGGTGAACTTGCTCATTGTCAATCCAGCAACCAAAGAAGTAGAGTTCCGTATAGACCGAACTTCGGATCGCCAGGATAACTCTCTCGCTCTAAAGCTTTTTTCTGAGTTCAGGACTCGCCTTCAGCCAGTCCTCGATATTTCGAAACATCTCCAGCCGCTCCCGATCTGGAATGCCTTTCGCAAGATGGTGCTCGCGAAAGACGAGACCTTTATGTCCAACGACCAAGCCGAGGATCCTTCAGTCGTCCACAAGCTCTCGAACCGAAGAGCGAAAATGCACGGAACTGATGTTCGCGAGCACCCTCGTTATGATATGAACGAGAGCCGATACAAGCGGAAAGCCCTGAACATTTTCTGGCGAGTGCCCAACGGCAGCGCCAAACAATTGCATGTTCACACTGTGCTTACAAAAGTTGTCCTCATTGCCCCTCCGCCGCCCATCGAGTGCGGGAAGGTCTACATCGCCGCCAAGGTAGAGCCAAAGGAACTTCAGCATGTCCTCGGCCGGATTCGACATTTTGCGTCATAAGCACGAGGCTTGGGGCACGGTAATCTCAAACCTAGAGGCCGAAATGGCGAATACCCTAAAGCGCGACCCCAATGCGATTATCGACGGAGAAATTCTGACGCAACAGTTGAATGTTGAATCACGTAAGATATTCACTCTCCTTCTTGAATTAGTCGCGCAGCATGAACTGCATAGACTATACCTTTGGCTCTGCCCAAAAGGTGAAGGGACAGCGATGGAATCCACGGATCTGCAATCATTCCCGGAATGGATTGAATGCGATCGCTGCAGCGATATCCATTACTTCAACCAGGATGATATCGAGATACACTTTCTGCCTTCCGATTCCCTCAAGAACCAGCTACTAGCCCAACGATAGCCAAGGAAGGCCTTGACCAATCAGGCGCGCCTAGTCACTTCACGATGCCATTCACACTGCGGGCCCACAACAGACTAGCTGAAGACATTGGGCAGCGCCCTGAGTATCGTGGGGCGGTGATCTCAGTTCACGGGATGATGTCTCGCGGAGACTGGCAAAAGGAACTAGTTCCATGTCTGCAAGATGCCGCTATTCGGCACATGCCAATAGATTATGGCTGGGTCTTGCTCGGAGCTGTTCGAAAGGGCACCTTGCACAAAGTACGTGACCGAATCGTTGCGGCCTACGAGGAGCAGCTCAACTACCATCCCAACCCCGCTGCAATCGGCCACAGCCTCGGGACATTCGCAATCGGATCGTCATTACAGAGTCTACCGGACCTGGTCCTTCACAGGATCATTCTGTATGGTTCGATCCTTCCTAGACGGTTTCCCTGGCTAGAACTAGCAAAACGAAAGCAGGTAGAACATGTGCTCAATGAAGCGGCTCGAAACGACATATGGCCAAAAGTCGCCGCGTGCCTAAGGCCGGCATGGGGGAGATCCGGTTGTGATGGGTTTCTCAACGGAGGAGAAGTCGTGATTCAGAGGGAATACTTACTCACCGGTCATAGCGGTCTCCAATACCGTCTGCACTATAAGAGGATATGGATTCCGTTCCTTCGTGGTCGCGACATCCGCAGTATCCCATGATGACCCGTCTGCCCAAGAGCAATTGTCTTCTAACTGGAAAGGGCCACCGTTTGCGCCGAGCAGTTGATTTCTTGGCAATGCTCTTTCATAGAACAACCAGATGCAAAGGGTGCGGACAGCTGCGAGGCACGAGCGCCATCCCTTTGCCCAATGGCACTAGGCTCCACTACTGTGAAAGATGCCGAGGTGAAGTGTCCAAGTTCTACGCCGATCCACTTCAACTTGAAGAACTGCGAGGCATATTAGAGACCATCCCGGTGAACCGAGAGAAGGTCTGGCAGCTGCCATGGGGAACGACACGAGACCAAGTTCTGGATTTGGTATCACCGCAACGGGCTGAAATGTTCCGTTCCTCGCAAAGCCCAACATTGATGGGGTACGACGCGATAATGGGTGCTAGGACAGTGCGGATTACGTTCATTTTTCCCAATGGCGAGTTGGACGAGGTTCATTTCGAGCCCGTGGATACGGCTCTACTCGATGCGCGCCCGCTCTTCAACAATCGATATGGTCGGCCTTCGAGCGAAAGATCTTTCCCGGGCCTCCTGGATAACAACGAACGCCATACGGCTTGGAAAGCTGAAGGATACGAAGTAGAACTCAGCCAGAACGACAACGGGGGCATGGGTTTCAGCTTCCGAAGACCCCATGCCTAAACTTCCTCCTTTTGTCTATCCCGACGTTCCTCAGCCTCCCATTTTCCAGCAACAACATAGCAAGAGGGGTCGCTCCGACTGTTAACCAGCCAACCTCCGGTTATCAGAGAGCGAGAGAGTTTGGGTGAGAGTTCCCGGTCTTCATGACGTGTTTGGACACTCTCTGGTTAACAGGTTCGGGGCTCGTGGGAGGAGGGGTCCTGGCAGGCCGCAAACCCGTGTCAACGCTAAAGAACAGGAGCCCCGACCGCGCTTGGCGACCGGGGCTCCATCATCTTAATCCCCGATGACTCGGGGCAGGGACTATCTGGCTCCCCAAGTGGATCAGTAGTACGAACTTTTCACGGGTTCGTACTATGGGCTCATTTGGACCCCAAGTAGATCACTAGTACGAACCAGGGTTTTCGAGCTGCCCAATCGGCCAAAATGCCGCACTCAATTTCGATGGTCTACTTCAGTACACCTAGGTTCGGTGTTGCACTACACCGATTCACTGTTTGAGCATAAACACCTTCGCCGGCGCATTCGACCGAGTGTCCTCCTGTGTGATCTTCTCTCCGTCCCAATACCAATCAAATCTTCCAACACCGAATGCACCGTCGACAGATGTCATGCCGACGGGTTCTAAGCTGCCGTCACTTTGTACTCTGTAATCGTAGGTTTTGTCTAAAGCCTTGTTGCCATTGCTATCGTTTAGCCTAATCTTGAAGCGAATCTTGGACTCGGAAACCACTATCTCTTCATCACCGGAGGGCGAGGAATAGGTTCCTACGATAATGGGGTGATACTCGTTCCTACAGCCACCAACTGCAACAAACAAATAAACCAGTCCACTCACTAATATGATTCTACTTCTTCCAGCCATCGTCATGGGTAGTACCCCCAATCGGCCGTTGGATCGCCTTCATAGTGACGTCCACCTTCGGCCGCCCCAAGGTATCCCGGCCCTGGTATGTAATTGCCCCACTGCATGGCGTGATTAACCGCGTTATCAGTGGGATCAAAGATCCCGACGAGTACTCCAAAATAGTTGGCTTCCATGTCCGTGTACGAATCGAGGAAGTGATCCAGGGATCCCTGATCTCTTTGCTCCGCACTAAAGGACCCTGGTTCTAATTCATGGACTAAGCCCCCGAGGAGAATGAATGGCGCACCCACCAGTCCATACTTTTTCGCAAGGTAGGCGTTGGATGCAGCGTGCCACGCGTGCATTCCGTTTTTCCAAGCATCAGCTGGTAGGATGGAACGAAGATTCTTCAATGCGTTTGCCGTTCCTATCGGCACCTTAAATTGGGAATGGGGTGCGTATTTCTTATCCTCGGTGAATGCCTCCCTCCACCCAGCCCCATATTTATCACCAATCAGTTGCTCAATCAGGTCCTCTCCAAATATCCAATCCAGGGCTGCTGCCCATACTTCGACTCTTTCGACAGGCGGGGGCGGTTCTTCCTCTCCACCATCGTCCCCGGATCCAGTTTGGCTGCTAATATTCATAGCAGCGTGCCAAACTACGAGATCCCGCATGCCGCTGACTATCTGATCATCCCGCTCTGCCGCATCCTGATAGTTCCTGAATTGCGCGCTTCGATAGTCCACCCAAGTCTCGCCACCGTAATGCATCTTCCATTTTGAGCTCCCCATACCCCCGCTACTCGACGGCGCCGACCCAAAGAGGTGCCGCTGGTAGTTCGCATCCATTCTCCCAGCACGGTACATCCCCGTCGGATCCGTGAAATTCACCGGGTTGTTGGAGACATAATTATAGAGGTTTAGTGATGCCCCCTCGCCCAGCGGATCTCGCTGCAAAAACCTTCCAAAGTAGGGATGGTACATCCTCGCCCGGTAGTAATAGAGCTTGCTTTCCATGTCGTAATAGCGCCCCGTAAACAGAATGTCGTTGTTGAGCGCTGAGATGGTTATTGGGAGAAACGAGGCATTCATGAACGTGACCTGTCCGTAGGCGTCGTACTTGTAACGCTCCAGCAGCACCCCCGTGTCGCTCGTCACCGCGGTTACGGATCCCAATGCGTTCGTGTGATAAAAAATGTCCTGATGCGAGCTCGGCGTGTACCACTTCCGCCGGGTCAGGATTTCATCCGTTCCTGGCCCGTACATGTAGCTCACCGATGGCTGCTGACCGTTACCCTCCCACTCCTGAATCATCCGGTCGCCATCGTAGATGTAATGCACAAAGAGGCCACCCTGCATGTTCTTCGAGATCCTCCGCCCCAGGGCATCGTAGCGATAGACAGTGATGTTGTCGTTATAGTCAACCAGATAGGTCAGCCGGTTGAGAAAATCAAAAGTGTACTGTTGCTGCCCCGAGCCCGAATACTCGTTGATCACGTTCCCTTTGAAGTCGTACTGAAGCATTTTCTGGCCTGCCGGGCCGTTGAAAACCGTGTATTGGTTTAGGGAATTGATCGTCTGATTATAGGTGGAGGAGTTTTTCTTGTGCGTCTTCCAGTTCCCCAATCCGTCAAGGGTGTAGGCCTGGGTGAGAGTGGGAGAGCCGACATCATTGGATGCGTTAAGGGTGCCCTCCTTTCTAGTGACAACTCGATCCACCGGGTCGTACACAAACGCCTCACCCTGTTCCGATCCAGGTGACTCGTGCATTCGGCGTTCGAACTTCCGATTGCCCGCGTTGTCATATCCATACATAAACTCGGCGAGCCCTGGTGCAGGTCCGACTGCAGCGGTATTCGAGTAGTCCTCCACCCTCCGCGCAACGTCGTATCCCAGGCCAGTTTCGTCTATCGTGCTGGTTAGCATCGTCAGCTTGGTGCCATTGGGGTAGATACGATTCAGCACCCGGCTCGTACCAACAAAATCATACTTTGTCGTTCCCGTATACGCGTCTACAATGCGTTCGGGTCGGTTCAAACCGTCACGGATGTAATTGACCGTCCGATCATCATCCGGGTAGGCGACAGAGGATCTCAGTCCCATACCGTCGTATTCGGAAGTTACGGCCTTGTCACCGGTCAGATTCACCCCAGAGCTGTCGTCATGCCACTTTTGCCTATCGGAAAGTACATTCCCCAACGAATTGTAGGTGAGAATTACCTCGCTCCCGATGCTAGGGGTGACATCGTCCAAGGCTCGTGTGAGCCGCCCTAACCCATCGTACTCGAAGGATTGAGACGTTGTGCCCATGAACTGGGGAGCGGAAGCATAGCTCACATTCACCTGTTTGGGTCGGTGAAGCCAATCGTGCTGAATTGTGCCGGACAAGGTGTAGCCTGTATTGCTGGAACGAATCCAGGAGGTATTCAGTGAATCCTTGTCATATGCCACAACCCGGTAAGTAGAGTCCGGATAAGTGATTCCGGTCTGTCTGTTCAAATTGTCGTACGTGAAAGTCGTAATACGGTTGTTGTCATCCTTGAGAGAAGTCAAGCGACTATCGTCATCATAGGAATAGGTGGTCGTAATTATCCCATCGGGATTCGATGCGTTAATCAGTGTATTGGGGCTTCCACTCCCCGGCGTTGAATCGGAATGGCCGTTGGACAGGTAACCTTCTTCTTTTCGTATGAGTCGATTGAGTCGATCGTAAAACAACTTGGATCGGTTTCCCACGGAATCTGTGTCCGTTCCCGTAGGGGCTGGCCCAGGACCTGTCAACTGAATCCTGTTTCCTCGACTGTCGTAAGCCGCTTCGGTAATTAGGCTTACCCATCCTACTGACTGATCGGGTGCGGGAATGGTGCGGCCTACAAGGATCGACTTAACCTGTCGATTCATTGAATCGTAAGCAAATTGCGTGACGTGCTCTTGCAGGGACAAATACCGTGAACTCCCCCCTGTCCGGTCCGTCCCGTACTCCTTCTCGGTGAACTGAGTGACGTTCCCATTCTTGTCATATTCGAAATCGACTTCGTTCCGGTCGTTCGGATGACCGGCCTCAACCATCGCCACGTCGGCCAAGTCTGCAAGTATCTTCAATTTCCGACCAAGACCATCGTACCGTACCTCGGTGGAGTGGCCGTTATCGTCAATTGTCTTGATGACTCTGCCAAGCCGATCGAATTTGGCTCGACGCGTGGACAGTCCATCACCAATATTGACCGGGGTGGGAAGGTATTTAAAATAGCGGGAGTCAGCACGCCTCAGGCGCCCTACCTCGTCATAGTTAAAAGTCTGACGCGACAACTCCGGGTAGGCTGATCCGGGCGGACCTGAAGGAGTTTCAGTCGGACCGTCCACCTTTCCATAAAACACTTGTTCCGAGACTTTTCCCCTCTCGTCATAGCTATAAGTTCCCTTCTGATAAGCAGCATCGAAGGTAACCACCTTCCTTCCGTACCCATCGTAGCCGTTCAGCGAGATATGTCCCTCGGGGTCGGTAACCCTGATGACGTTACCCGAAGCGTCGTAGTCATATTGGGTTACAGAATCAACTGCAGGATCAATGTCCGGGAGAACCGGGAGAGTCAGGTCGTTCGAAACTGCGCTTTTCTTCACTACCTTGAAAAGTAGGTCTCTCTCATCGTAGAACCGGAGCTCAGCGTTTCCGAGCGGATAAACGGTCTTGCAAAGATTCCCATTGCTGTCGTAGACGTATTGTGTCGTGAGCCAAACCTCAGGTGAGTCCTGCATTAGAACTGATTCCGAAATCTTTCGATCCCAATCGTCGAAGGCGATAGTTTTTGTTATCCATTGCCGAGTCCCCGGGATTATCTGATCGAAGCTATCCCGGCGCTCGATACGGTGTTTTATGAGATTGTCATTAAGGTCGTACTGAAATTGCTCCTTATAGGACAGATGCGCTGCCGCAACCGGCTCCCCGATAGAATCCGAATCAGCGCGGGTGATTTCCACAATCTGATTCAGCTCGTTCACAATGTAATCTGTCCTGATGCCTCGTCCGTCTGTCGTGTTCTTGATATTCCCAACCCGGTCGTAGTTGAAATAGAGGTGAATGCCATTCACCGTGGGGTTCTGCCCACTTTCGCGTGTGGTAGGCGGCACACCCGTCGGCTTCGGCATCGTTGGACTGGCGTCCAACACCTTTTCCTTGAGATACCCACCCCCTGCCTCATCTGGCGCGCCGGATCGTCCTGGCGTCAGGTTTGACCCATCACCGTCGGGATCATTCTCCGCGAAGTATTTGAGAACTGTCTCGTTATACTCAGCGTCTCGCCGAATCGTCGGCAGTCCGTAACTGTTATAGGCAATGTACGTTTCGATCTGATCGTTGGGACCTGGAGCAGTCGGATTCCCATCGAAATCTTTCGCTGCGCCCTCTGAAATTCTGATCAAGTTTCCATTATTCTGGTAACCATCACCATTGAAATCTTCCAGGGTTGGACTTCCCACTAGGGTCATTAATGACTGAATCTCGTTGTTCGACCACCATAGGTCGAGTAATGAATCTGGATCGGGACCCGACATGAGGTCGGCGTACGATCCCTCCTGAAAGTCATAGGTCAACCTTGTCACATGGGCCGGGAGTGTTCCTATGGGGTGAGGATCGGAAATGCTTATGGGCTGGTTATAGAGCCATTCGTATTCGTAATCGATAACCAGTTCCGGCTGTCCACCCCCCCTGTGAAGGTCCGGCTTTCGAGTGACTTTGATCACATTGCCCTTCCGGAACACATCTGGATTAGCGAGGGTGCTTTGCTGGTCGTAGTATTCCAGTTCTTCCGTCATCCCCGCGGAGTACTGATCCAAATCACCATCCGAGTCCACGTTGAACCCACCGGATTCTGTGTGCTGCGAGACGAGCATCGGCTGCTCACCATGACTGTCGATCACATAGGTATTGCTCTCGACGTAATCGGGTTCTGGTACAGAAGGCGATGTCCCGAAGGAGCGCAGAGGATGGCCGTCCCCACGATTCATTCGGTAGGTAATGTTTACCGGATTCCCTTGCGTGTTGAATCCATGGACCTGTATGTTTCCGTTTCTGTCAGTGACCGTTACCTCGGTCGTGACGTCATTAGCATTGGCGGTGGGCGACATATTCACACGGGCGTATGAGTAGGTCAGCGTGCCGCCCTTGTAGACCTGGTTGGCGACCGTGTCGACCACATTGTTCCCCTGAATTCCACAGCTAGAATCTGATGAGTCGTAATAAGTATTCGTTAGGAACGGATGGTTTTTAGCGTCGATGATCGTTTTGAGGTTGTGCTTGAATGAGTCGTTGGTACACGAGGAAGGACTCGTCCCCAGATACTCGTACTTCGTGCTCTTCCCGCTCGGAAATGTGGTGTCGATCCCACCCGTGGCGGTAGTCGTTACAGGGGGAGACCACACCTCTCTCAAGTCCCCGTTGGCATCGTAGTTGTAGTCGACCATCCGGCCGTTGAAGTCCGTCACACTCGTAATTCGCCAATCGTAGGGGTAGGGTTCATAGGCAAAGCTAATCGTCCGACCCAGGGTATCGGTAATCGTGCTGATCCCTCTCCCCGCGTGTTGGATGGTTATTGCATTGCCATTGCGGTCCTCTATACGATTAAGCATCCAAATAGTCTGACCTTGGGCATTTTGCCCTTCATGATCAAAAGTCTTCACCGTGCCATCTGAATATCGGATCTTATATCCGTGGCCCGCCCCCAGTGGAAGAATCTTCCCGAAAAACCCCACAAAAGACACCCATCCAGCCCCACCTGCACCGCACTCCTCCACCCAGACGTCCGAATAACCGTTGCCCATTCTCCATTCAAGAGCCGTGCATGAGCTCCCACTGAAAGTCCAACTACCGGGGGTTAGATACTCGTCGTAGCTGAGTTGCCAGTTGTGCCCTAGGAGACTTTTCTCACCGTCTCTCTTGCTGCGATAGGTTCGGGAAAGCCGGAACGGCATGCCCCGGCCCGGGATCTCAAGGTCTGTTACTGTGATCTGAAAGTCCCCTGAGGAGAGGACTACTCCTAAAGGGCCCATGTCCGAGTTTCTAAACGGTTCCTGACCGGAGGGATAGTAGACGGGCCCTCCCGATCCGGGGGGCATAGGGTGTCGAGCGCCGGCTCCAAACGCGGGGCCCGATGGAGGATTGAGGCATTCTCCCTGCATATCACAAACGGTTCGCTGTGCGAGGGAAGGTGTTGCAAGGGATACCACCAACAGAATGAAAAGCGCTGCTCGGCGAACCATGAATCGCTCCTTATGCCCAGTGGAGATCCAGCGTGACTCCGTGAAAGCGGACGGGTCGAGTGCTGATGACTAGAGATTTACTCCTGGTTCTGAAATCTGTCGAGTGCATAAATCAGGACTCGCGGACTTGGCTCCGCGCGGGGCTCATACAGCGAATTCTTCAGACTCCGGAGGGCTTTTCAGTCAGATGGCGATGTTCCTTGGGATTGACCCCCAATCTATATAAAACGCCGGCGGCTGAAAAACCGCACAACAAATCTAAGGCTTTCGCAAGACGGTCAATTGCGTCGAGCAACAGATACTTGGAAGGCAATAGAAGCGTTTGAGCAATGCGTTGCTCCGTAATCTTGCCGAGGGGATGGATTGTGTTGGCGGCAGATCTACGTCGAATTTGCCAAACCGTCAATGGAATTATTTGTGCCGAGTGTGAGGCTACGGACTACTGCCAAATGAAATGGCGAGACAGCATTGTTTGGGGGATCTGATGGGAGTTCTTATGTGGATGCGGCATTGTACGTGACGCTGGTTCAATGCCAGCGAGTTCGTCCAATGGCTGTCGGAAACCTATTCGCGATTACACGAAGTCGCTCAAGCTCTACCTCACCAAATCCTGGGCGCGGCAGAATCGGAAGCTTGCTTACAACGCCGTTTCCGGGGGAAATGGGCCAGTAGTCCAGTACTAACCGGCTATAGCTGATGACGTGCGATTATCAAAGTCCCATCCGTGGCCATCTAGATCATCGTATCCCCCGATTGGGAAAGCGATTAGGAACAAAACTCGACCTGAAAACCATGTGTACTGACAGAGCGTGAGGTAGCCTGAGAGAATTACAGCTGATGGCCGGTTGTCGAAGTCAAACCATCCCAAGTCCGGATACCATGCACCTCCAGGCAATAGGAGAACCCGTCCTGTATATCCCGTGAACTGGTAGAGGATTGCAGAATGGATTGCCGGACCTCGGAAGGGATGGACTTCTGTTGCTAGTCGCTGGACGGCTTGCGCGTCCGTCAGCTTCACACCTCTTCTCCGAAGCTCAAGTTCCAAGCGCGTTCGAGCCATATCAACGATGGCGACCTGGTCAGTTCTTACCTGCCTTTGTTCCTTCCCGGAAGGCGTCTCACGGTAGGTTTTCCTGGCTCGGCTAAGCTGATCCAGACAGGTTTTTGCCACCTCGCGTTCTCTGGCATCTCGCCGCGCCCGAAGGAAGCTCACGTGACTCGCATAGCCGACCAAGCCCTTCCGATCTAGCGTGAAAAGCGTGTTCTCTGGTGTATCAGCGGCTTTCGAATAGGTCTTCCCTTCTACGATTATCGACACGGCCGTACTCCTATGCCCCAATACAACGGTGAAGAAAGGAACGATTCGGCTGCAACATCAATGCCTCTCGATCAACACAACAGCGCCATGACTTGTGGCAATCCTTACAACTTCATCGTCAAGAGTTACCTGGATCCTCACCTGACGCGGCGTGCAAATACACAGCTTCAGGCCGGCTCTACGCCAAGGTTCTAGCCTGACTCCCTAGCTCGGGGCCGCGCACTACAACCCCGAGAACGACCTCCTCAAGCAGAAGCAGTGCCGTAAGGCCATCCGCACCTATGACAAGGCACTGAAGCTCTACCCCACCGACGCCTGGGCGCTCTGGAATCGCGGGATGGCGTGGAAGGGGTTGGGGGAGATGGAGAAGGCCGAAAGTAACTGGAACAAGGTCCACGAGCTTGAGCCCGGATTCTCCAGCCCCTCCAATTGATGCTTTCTATTCGCTGTTCTGTCACGGAACGACAATCTCGAAGGTTGGTCTCCCGGCGCCGGAAACGGTCGCAGCGCCGGGAGCATGCAAGGCTGAGTTCTACCCTGTGCAGGTGTTGTTGCACGCGTTCGGAGGATCATTCGGACAGTATGCCGGGACAGAAAAGGTGCAATTCGGATCGACCGCACAGTCCTGCGAAGTGTTATATCGGCAGCAATTCTGCGTCACGTGGGCAACGCAATAATAGAGCACGCCGTGGTCCATCTTGCATATTTCTTTGAGGCACACGACTTCGGGCTGTGGCATCGGCTTCGAGGCGGCTGGCATGACGAACTGGGGCTCTGCGGTATGAGAACAGGTGCTAACGGTGGCCGGATTCGCGGATGCCACACCCGCTTGACCCGACGTGCTGAAAGTACCCATAACGAGTGAAGCAAGCAAGAACATCATCCAAAAACTGAGAAATCGTATTCGCATGGAAAGCTCCTTGAGAGAACTGCGTCTTGGTGAGGACACTGCAGAACTTCCGAGTGTTACAAGCCATCGTGGGTGGACGAGGGGGGGCGCGTGGGATCGGGGAGCCGATCGCTCCTCGGAGGTGAGATTCAGCAGAGTTACTTGTCGCCCGGACGCTCGGGTACATCGTTGACGCTTCCGAATGCCTGGTGGGCGGCTTCCCCCGCAAGCACCGTACTCTTCCCAATCTCGGCCGTCAAGACTTACCGATTCATTAATCTATCCAATGGAAATGGGATATCGACATCCAACAGAGTGCTTACATTGTCACGGGACATTCGCTCGAATAGGAGCACACGAAGTCGCTCAAGCTCTGCCCCACCGAAGCCTGGGCACTCTGGAATCGCGGGCTGGCGTGGAAGGGGTTGGGGGAGATGGAGAATGCCGAAGCTGACCAGGAGCGTGCTAGGGTGCTCGATCCAACCTTTCATCTACGCCAATGACTCTCTGTGATTCGTAGGCTTGGTGCCCGCATGGATAACTACTAGGCCAGGTACATCGGGGCCACTTCACCGTTGACCGGAGGGATTCTCGTCCCTGGAGGGAGGGTGCAGATGGGGATAGGCGCCGTATATCGCCGGAAGAAGCAGAAAAGCCACCACAGTGATACCCATCGCTGCGTGCAGGAATAGATTGAACCAGCAGGGCACAAAATAGACAGCGGAGCCCCTTCCACGGCTCATGCATTCGTACCCGGGACGGAGCGTACTCGGCGCGCAGACGTCTCGCCAAAGCAAGAGCAAGAACTCCGTCAGAAAACCAGCGACAAGAAGACCGCTGACTATCTTGAAAAGCATTGGTGTTTGACCCTTCTTCCAGCGAAATTCAAAAGCCATGGTCTGCGCAGATGGGATAATCAAGCACGGTTTTCAAGGTCCGGTAACAACGCATTCCGTCAACCTCGCGGATCTGGAGACTCCGCGACGCTAAGCGCTGAGGTGAGCGCCGCGGCATCCTGTGTTGCCCCGGGCTCGATCTTCAGGCCATCGGTGTCGGCGCGGAAGGTGTAGCCGTCACGGATGTAGTGGAGCATCATTAACGCCGTCCCCCTGAAATTCCAGAAGAGATCGCCTCAGTTACTCTCTCCGCCACCTGCAGGCTGGCGGGCCCCTCCTATCCTCACCAATTGAATTCTCGCCGTTCCGCCCTTCCGTTTCCGAGTTGCCCGAACCGGCCACAATGTTGCATCCAATTTCGCTGGACCAGCACAGTTCGTGCGGATGTCAGGCAACGCCCTAGGGAAGCGACTTCTCAAGTCGGAAGAACCGCCGCGCGTTCTCGTAGAAGATCCGATGCTTCTGTTCCGCGGTCAGAAAGGGCGCGGAGTCGACGCCTGCCACAGCCATGGCGATCGCTTCCGGCCATACCATTTGATCCGAGCCGAACATGATTCGGTCAACAAAACCCGCCCTGACGAGACTCTCGAGGTAGGAGTGAAACTCTTCTCGTGGCAGGACCCAGTCGATAACTCCGACATCGACGTAGACCTGCGGGTACATGTGGAGAATGGCCTTCGTTTCCTCCAGATATGGCCAGCCGGCATGCATCATGTACACGCGCAACTTGGGATGGTGCACGAGCACCTCCTCCAACAGGAAGGGACGACCGAAACTCAACCGAAACTTGGGGTGTCCGTGAAAAGGGGTGCCGGGCGGCCCGAGACCTGTATGAATTCCGACCGGAATGTCGAACTCCTCCGCCATCGCGAGCAGCGGCTCGAATTGTGAACCGGCCAAGGATAGTCCTTCGTATTGCGCTCCGATCTCGCCCATCGCCGCGAACCGGCCCGCGAGGCATTCCTTGCGCAGCCAGGAGACGTCAACGGTCGCCGGATCGTCGAAGCCTACAGAGGGCAGAACGACGGTCGGGGCCGCCTTGGCCCACCGTGCCACCACGTCCGGCGGACCCGTTCCGTTACTCACCACTCCCTTCACGATGTTGAGACGCTTGAGTTCCTCCAGGGTCGCGCGGCGGTGTTCCTCCTCCGTCGAGACACTGAGTGGCTTTCCGGTCGCCGGGTTCGGCGTCCGCTCCTCAAACCGAGGGTCAAGTCTGTAGGCGTGCAGATGAACATCGATGATCGGCCCGCGGTAACCCGGCTCGGCGGACCAGCCTGTGGCTGAAATCGTGAGAAGGCCGGCGACGGCTAGAACCCAAGTCGCGATTCGCATGAGCTTCTCTCCTGCGCATAGATGGATGAAGCGGCTGGCCCCACCCAACGCGGTGGCGCAATCGTGCCAAATTCCCTTCGCGCTTAATGTCCATAACAACACTCTCTACGGAATGAAGGGGCTATTGAGGGGTTGACTTCAGAGGCCGGAATCGCCTTGACTTCCCCACCACAAGCGGCATCATGCCATTGCGCCGCGGAGGTCCCGATGCCGCACCTTTCCCCGCCAACCCTGACCCACAGCGAACAGAAGGCGATTCTTCGCGCCACAGCCCGAAATCCTCGCGACCACCAGATCTACTCGCTTGTTCTGGGGACCGGCCTCCGATTGGCCGAAATTGTAGGCCAGGACGTGGAGGGTGTCTATATGGATGATAGGGCCCCCCGGACTCGCCTGAAAATCCGCCCCGAGATCGCCAAGGGTAGCCGCAAGGGCGACGTTTTCCTGCCTGATGCGCTGATGGGTAAACTTCGAAAATTCTGGGCGCACAAGGCCCGACGTCCCGTGTCCGCATCAGCAAGCGCCGCGTCCAGTTCGCGTTTCGGACTTGGCAGGTGAAGGCCGGGTTTGACCGGCTCTACCCGTTCCACGCGCTGCGGCAACACCGCAGTCACCAACGTGTATCGGGCCAGCAGGGACCTATTCCTGGCGCAGAGGTTTGCTCGGCACGCGAGCCCGTTGACGACGACCGTTTATACCCACCCCTCTGATGGGGAATTGTTCGAGCGAGTCCGTAGTCTGACATGCTAATTCTTGGTGAGAATCCAGTATCATGAGCAACACCCGCCTCCCATAGGGTCCGAAATCTCCCTCCGCCGGATCATGATTGCAAATCCCCTGCTGCGCTGGCCTGTACCTTCCATCGTTCAACGTCCACGCCCCGGACCAGCAACCAGAGGGTCAGCGCCAGCCAGGCGACGGCGACAGGTAACAGAAGCAGAGGGGACGCGTACTCCGGCGCCAACATGGACACGAAGGTCCTGCTCACAAACCCGAGACCACTGATGGCCAGAAGAACGCCCAGCACCTTGGGAAGGAAGTGCGATCGAAAGATCAGATACCCAAGGACAACGGATGCGACTCCGTAAAACATCGAAAATACCGATTGACCGAATCCACTCACCTTGATCGACAGCATCGCGAGGGCATTGAGCTGATCGGGGGAAAAGGCCTTCAGGTAATCAGCACCGCCCACGATGGGGGACGCCGCGAAGTAGAGAACCTCGGCCATAGCAAACCCGGCAGTGGATATGAGCCGGAAGAACACGGCGAGCAAAGCAAGGGCCCGGTCGACCGGCCGAAGCAAGACGAAAAGGACCCACGTGAGCCCGACATCACACAACGCCTCCACGAGGTAGCCGGCGAATCCCAAGCGAAACAGCGAGTCAGAAGCGACGATGTGCTTTGCGGTCGCCGTGGGGTCGGCGGACACAACGAGCACGGACGGAACGTAGGCTTCACCGAAGCCACCCGCCACGAACGAGAGAAGACCCAGGACTCCAGCGATCTTCGCGTACGTCTGTACCGACACACGGGTAGCCACGTTTTTTCGCTCCTTCTGTTTAGCGCAAGGTGATGACAACCTTGGCGCGGGCGTTGCCGCCGGCCACGAATCGAATGGCGCAATACTACACCCACCCCCCGCGGCCTGGGGCGTTGGAGTCCGTGCCTCACCCATGGTGTAGAATTCCGCCGCCAGTTGAGCGCGAAGCTTGCACTGGGAACCGGGCTACGATTGGCGGAGATTGTAGGCCTTAACGTGGGGGATGTATAAATAGATGATAGGGTTCCCCGCACTCGCCTGAAAATCCGCCCCGAAATCGCCAAGGGTGGGCGAACGGGCGATGTTTTCCTGCCGGACGCGCTGATGGGTAAACTCCGGAAGTATTGGGCGCACAAGGCGCGACGGCGAGAGGGATTGCAGCCCGGGGATCCCCTCTTCTGCTCGCAATGCCGCGTCCGCATCAGCGAGCGCCGCGTTCAGTTCGCTTTCCGAACCTGGCAGGTGAAGGCTGGATTCGATCGGCTCTACCCGTTCCACGCACTGAGGCACACGGCGGTCACCAACGTGTACCGGGCCAGCAGAGACCTGTTCTTGGCGCAGAGGTTTGCACGCCATGTTTCTCCCCTAACGACCACGATCTACACGCATCCGAGCGACCAGGAACTGTGGGACAGAGTTCGAAACCTCTCATGCTAGAGTAGGGGTTGAGCTAGCAGGAGGCACTACATGAGCGAACAAATAATTAGGTACGTTTCGGCCCGGGAAATACCAGGCTCAAATCCAGGACGACCCGCTGGGAACATCGCGGTCATCATTGATGACCTTGGCGAAAGGCACTTTCTATCTGCGGCCAACTACCGCTCCCAGGAGCACGAGATGATTCGAGCCCTGGGTCCGTGGAAGGAAGTCCGATTTCTGACGCCCCTGGAAATCCATCCCGCGGATTTCAGGATACTCAATCCCGAGCAAAGAATGCTCGCCGATGAGCAAATCCGCGAAGAGCTGGACCGCTTGGCCAAGTCCCTCGGCATCGGATCCTAACCCGCGTACAGGTCACCTTTTTCCGAGCGAACTCCACTGGGCCAGCAGGGATCTTTTTCTGTCGCAGCGGTTCGCGAGGCGTTGCTCCCCTCTCACAACTACGATCTATACCCACCCGAGTGATCAGGAGATATTCGAGCAAATCAGGCAGCTGCCATGCTAAGGACTACGGGCTAGTTCACGCGGCCTGATTGTGCCATTGCTGGTGGCCTTCCCTGATGCCTTCCATTTCGACACAGATCTGCCATATCGATATGTGATACTCGGCGTGCAACCGACCGGCTCTGGTGTCCTTCAAATCCGGCCTTTTCTAGCGCATGGCCAGGGGGATAACATGGGATCCTCAAGAAACATACTCGTAATGTGCGCGCAGAATTCCGCGCGAAGTCAAATCGCGGAGGCATTTCTTCGAAAGCATGGCCACGATCGGTTTGACGTATACAGCGCCGGTCTCCATATCAGCGAGATACATCCCTTGACCAAGCAAGTCATGGCGGAAGTAGGTCTGCCTCTCGAAGGCCACCGTGCGAAGCCTGTCGGTGAATTCCTCGGGAAGTTGAGGGTTCATCATCTGATCATCGTTTGCGAGCAAACTGAGCGCGAATGTCCAAAAGTCTTTCTCGGCGCTCTTAGTCGCCACTTTTGGCCATTCCCCGACCCCGCGTCCGTGGAGGGAACACCGGGGCAGCAAATCGCAGCGTTCCGGCAGGTTCGCGATCAGATTGAGCGCCGAGTCCTCCAGTGGCTCCGAGATCCCGAAAGCACCGGACAAATACCCGAATAGGGGAAAGCGGGGAGGGTCTTTGTTGATCCGAAGGTGTTAACTGGTAAGCAAAAAAGCTTGTTTCGCCTGGTGCTGGGACTTGCCCAGATGTTCGGGGCTGCCATGGGTCTGGCCCTGCTGCTCTTCTCCGGCGTCAACGCTCTTTCCCTAACGGTCGCAGCCATCACCGGAATACTTACAACGGTAAGTATCATGCTCTTCGGTGGGAACAGAGCGAAATAGCGCCGCCGTGCCTACGCACACGGCTGTCACCAACGTGTATCGGGCATGTAGGGACCTGTTCCTGACGCAGCGGTTTGCCCGCCATGTTTTTACCCCTTACGACGACCATCTATACCCACCCGTCCGATGAAGAGCTGTTCGATCGAGTCCGAACCCTGACCTGCTGAGAATCTGGCAGGCTCGATTTTGGTAGGCCGCATCACTTCTGGTCTGTTCAGCCGAAGGTGGCTTCACGCTTTCATGAGGGCTCCGACAATCAGGAACCCCCAAAGGAGCTTGCAGATCAAAAAGTCGTCCAATGAAATTGCTTCACAAATCTCTTCCAGCGTCCGCGTTTCCTCACAATAGCTGAGGATCTGTCGCTCACCGGACGGAAGTTTCGCCATCTCGGCCAGATTCCTCGCCTCTTTCGTAGAGCGGTATTCGGTGTTCAGGCCCCCCACGACCTCCTGGACCCTGGCCCAGGACTCGATCCGACGAACTCCCTCGAGAATAAGCTCCAACCCGTTTGACCTCAGGGTGACACTCTCGGGTCCGGGAAGAACTCCCTTCTCGAACTCCCAGGTTCCGTCAGTCCACTGAAACGCACCGCACACGATGTCCGTGATTTGATCTTGGATAGCTCGGACGAGGTCCGACCGAGTGAGCTGGCCACCCTCGACCAATACCTCTCCCAGGCGGCGATGTGTGCGCAGGGAAATCTCCAGTCCCTTCAGCAGCTGGGGCAGAGGCACCTTCCCACGACGAAGGAGACTTCGGATGAGGCGATCGTCGCGGTCGGTGGAAGCAGCGAACACCACTGTGCCACTTTGCAGGTACAGGCTCTTTTCGAGTCCCATACGGCACACCACCAGCCGGCCGCTCTCCTCATGCTGGTGGAGTTTGAATAGAAGTTCGAGAAGTGTCTGGGATCGGATTTCCATCACCCCGCGGTCGCTCATCTCAGGATCCTCCTTCGCAATGGTGATACTCGGCCTGTGAAACTGGCACCCCCCCATTGGAATTCAACATTACTTCCGTCAAAGCGGCCTCCCTTTGGGATATTGGGAGTGCTTCTGGGAACAAAGGGGCTGAACGGGGAAGGCGCGAGGACCAGGTGATGGAGAGAACTGCGCGCGCTGGGAGCGGATCGCCGAGGACGGCAGTCGAGAGCTCGGGGCGGAGTTCAGCACCCCCTGGTGGCCACGCCCCTCTCTGCCTGGCTAGAAGCGGATCACTGGAAAGGCCTTCAATTCCATGGCCCGATTCAGGTGACCCTCATCGCTTGCCCCACGCAGATGGGCAAAAAGCAAGCGACCTATCTCTTATATCACGAGATCCCCTTTGGCTGTCACGGGAAATCGGAAGGATGGGAAGTCAGTGGCCGAAGGTGGAAACCTATTTAGACAGTGCTGTCACCGACTCGCGCGCCCCTGCCAGTCCTCCGCGAATGCTTCTTTCAATTGATCCTGTTCCCTCGCATTCCGTGCAGGGTCGGTGCCGCCGGTGCGCCCTCGTGAGGATGGGGGATCCTCCGCACCGGTGGCACTGTCCCGACCCAAGGCAGAACGCGCAGATACCTGACTCGCGCTCCAAGTCAGTACCTTTCGGAAAGCAGTGAAGGGGGGAAATCCGAAACCAGCTTAGACCTGCCAAGGGCCTCGCAGCAAGGAGAAAATGGAGGTTGAAGCTGTCTATGCTGAAATAGCAAACGCCAACCGATTGACGGTAGCGTGCTGCCCAGATTGCTAGCCCGATCTAACGGCCCACTCATTGCGGTTTCAGCTACTGGCTGGGGGGATTCAATTGTTGCTATCCTAAGCTGGCCGTTTCCTAGATTTCTTCCGCTTGACGGAACCAGTCCCACCGCACCGGGCGCACTTTTTCGCCCCATCGCATTCCGGACATATCCGGAAGCCTGATTTCGGAGTCTGCACGTCTCCTGCGCCTCCGCATTGGAGGCAGACTCCCGTCCCGCTACAGAGTGGGCATTTCCTAGGACGGAACTCCACAGTCGCTCCGTGCAGATGATCATCATGGAGGGAAAGGCTAATAGAAGGTTAGGCCGCGCCCTGCGTGAAATCAAGGGGGAAATGGTCGGCCTACGCTTCATGGCGGAATGACAATTCCGATGGGAGCGAGTAGTCCTCTACGGCATCACGGGGCATGCCGCCTGCAAGAAGTCACCCATTTTGCCGAAAGCGCGGGGCGTAGGTGCCCGTTTGGCTATTGACAGATCCCGGCTGGAGGATGACGATAAGGCAACGGCCTATTGACGAAGACTCATCGCAATTTTGCGGACGCTTCCCCCAAGCGCCTGACAGAAATGGAGGGGAATATGAAAGAGGCACGATCCCATCGAACCATTTTCGTTCTGCTCGGACTGCTGATCCTTGCCGCGCTCCCCGCCCAGACAAGCCCACCGGCTGACCTCACTCCTGAGTTTACCTGCCCCCCCTGCAATGACCTGAACGCCTGCACCATCGACTCCTGCGACACCGCGAGGGGGATCTGCCGCTTCGAAGCGGTGAGCTGCGACGACGGCAATCCCTGCACCTCGGACCCCTGCTACGGAGACCCTCAGGGCAGTCCGTGTGGACAGGCGGGTTGCTGCCACCTGTCCCTCAGCAACATCGCGTGCGACGATCGCAATTCTTGCACGGGTGGAGACCACTGTTCTTCGGGGACTTGCGTCGCGACGAACCTGGCTCCCGGGACGGCCTGTGACGATCAGAACCCCTGCACGGGGCCGGACGCCTGCAATGAGTCCGCGCAATGCCTCGGGGAGATACTCTTGGGCAGCGAATGCGATGATCGAAATGTCTGCACCTATATTGACTTCTGCGATGAAACCGGCTCTTGCATCGGCGTCCCGTTCGATCCCGGCTATCCCTGCGAAGACGGAAACGTCTGCACCACCGTGGACATCTGTGATTTCAACGAAACGGGCTTCACAGTCTGCCGGGGAACTCCGGTGTACTGCTCGGATGGCAGCCCCTGCACGGAAGATCAATGTGACAGCGCAACGGGACAGTGCTCGAATCCACCCGTGAACTGCGACGACGGGAACCCATGCACGGGCAACCTGCCTACCTGCACCATCCAGGGCGTGTGCGACATCTTTCCCCTAGAAGGCAATCCCTGCAGCATCGGTCCGTGTCAGACGGGATTCTGCAATCGCTTCGGCCAGTGCGTTCTGACCCAGCCCCCTTGCGACGACCAGAACTTCTGCACCGAAGACGTTTGTGATGCCTCCACCGGCGCCTGCTCTCACAATCCGACGACCAATCCCTGCGACGACTTCAACCCTTGCACCTTCGGTGATAATTGCGCCACTGGATCCTGCATGGGGACCTTCGACGCTCAGGCCGGGACACCGACGGTGAGCAGCTACCTCGTGGCTCCGACCACTCTCACTCCCGCGAATCACATGCTTGTGGAAGTCACGACCTCATTGAACGCGCAGGCCGCGTGCGGCGGGACGCTGACGCCAATTTTGGCCTCCATCACGAGCAGCCAGAGTGATGATGCTCCCGGGCCGAGTGACGGCAACACAGTCGGGGACATTCAGAACGCCCAGCTCGGCACCGCCGATTACTCCTTTCTTCTCCGGGCTGAGCGCGACCGGAATCTGGGACCCCGGATTTACACCATCACCTATAGTGTGACCAGCTCCAACGGAGTGACCATTAGCGAGGGCAGAACGGTCACGGTTCCGCTGAACAAGAAAACGGTGCAGCCTGAACCCCAGAGCAAGAGAAGCCGCCAAGAGAAAAATGGCGGGGAATCTTCTCCTGGGAAGTGACCTCGAAACTGACTTGGCGAGGGGGGACGGGAGGCGGAGACCGCGAGCGAGGAGCGCGCTCGCGTTTCAATGAGACTTCCTGGCGCCGGGCATCAAGTGCTTCCGAGCTCGTTTGCCGCCGGGATCCTGAGCACCCTTTTCCGGCTTGTCACCTTCGAGGGATCCCGTGCCTCCACAGAGGGGACACTTCCCGGTGCCTTCGCATTCTGTGCAAGGACGGGCGCGAGATCGCACAGGGCGGACGGTGCCCGTACCGCCACATCGATGGCAGACGCCGGAACCTTGGCAGAATGCGCAGACATTCGCTTTTGAAGCCAAATCCGTCCCTCGCGTCGGACCGGCTTAGGGGGGAATCTGTTCGGAGTCTATGCCTGGGAAGGGAATCGGTCAATTGGTACGGGCCCGCTAACCTCCTGGCGCAGCGCTGGATGTTGAACTGGGGCGGAGTGGGGGGCGCTCAACTCATCACCCTCGGGACATGTTCCAGGAACACTGGTCGACGCGCGATGTGGATAATCTGGAGTGGAGAGAACAGATTAGCGATACTCCTCTCCGCACGTGAGCGTGTAGTTCGCCTTCAGCAACTCAATCTGAGCCTGCATTCTGGTATCTTCGATCGAGGTATCCAGCTCTAGCTTAAAGATCGCAGCCTTCATCCGCCGGCAGGCGTCCTTTACCTGCTGCACAGCTTGCGCTTGGGCTTGTGCTTGTTTTCGGGCCGCCGACTGATCGTTCGCCGCCGTTAGCCCGAGCCTGAGCCTCTCGTTGAACTCTGTGCTGCAGCCATCCATGCGATACCTGCCCATCTTCCTGTTGCGCCACAGTGCCTGGCAGTGCGGGGTATGCCTGTCCTCGGCGGGTTGAGCGCCCCAATCTGGGCACGCAAGCTCGAACATCTCCAACATCTCAGGCACTTGCGAATTTCCTTCCGCTATTGCCCGATCCAAGAGTGCGTGTGCCTTTTCGCAATCCGCCGCCTGGGCACCTCGCAGGCACATCCCCCCCACGACTATCCCCAGTACCATCATCTTTATTCGGCTTTCCATCTGTTTGCGCCTCTCGTTCATCGCTCAATCTCGTTCGCGCCAGATGGTTTGTAAAGGAGCGTAGCACGACAAAGTTTTGACGCGGGTTCGAGGACCTGGCAGGCCAAGGCCGGGTTCGACCGGCTCTATCCCTTCCACGCGCTCAGGCGCACGGCGGTCACCAACGTCTATCGGGCCAGCAGGGACCTTTTTCTGGCGCAGAGGTTTGCGAGGCATGTGAGCCCGCTGACGACGACCGTGTTCACCCATCCGAGCGATCAAGAGATGTGGGAGAGAGTGAGGAGCTTGCGTTGCTAGCTAGACACCCTCCAGCTAACCTCGCCATATTCCTGTGACCAGAAGTGTTTCAACTTCTCCACGTCGTGATACTCCACTATGAGCATCTGGTGCGGCGACCAGAGCGCATCGATTATCTGGTATTTGGTAGCAACCCCGACAAGTACAATTCGCCTCCCCGAAAAGGTTCCTTCGGCAACGAGCCGATGCCCTGGAGGGATGGGTCCCTGTGCCTGGAGCGTTTGAATCGGCAATGGGTGCCCCTTCCGGAATAGCTCGGAGCTCCAAGAATACAGCGTCGGTAATGTGATCTTTGCACCGAAATCCGCCGCCCATCCAAGTTCCTTTGCACCCGACCTCGGCTCGTAAAAGACCTGAACGTAGGTCCCAAACTGGATGAGGCTGTCCACAACCGGCCTGAAATCCAGGTCTCCCGCTACTAGCACAGCTCGAGTCATATTGCGATGGAAGGCATGTGAAAGCATGTCTACCGCGAGCAAAACATCGACCTCCTTCTGGCGCTTGCCTTTATCGCTTCCAGACAGGGTTCCTAGACGCACGTGATAACCGTCCAACGATCTTATTTCGTTGAAGAGCCATTCCTGCGCCTCGATCCTCCTTGCAAGAACGTCGGGGAGTTCGCCACCTCTTGGCAGTTTATCCATGCAATCGTAATAGAAGGCCTTCCGGGCGCTCACGTTTCTTTTCAGTTCTCCGAAATCGAGATCTCCCTCGCCCAAGAAAAAAGGTTTGAGGGTCTGTTCGTACACGTTCCGCAAATAGTTTCCATCGATGAATGCATAGGTGACTTCCTCCATTTGCTTCCTCTCTCACAACACACTGGTTGGTCGAATTCAGCGACGTTTAAGTCACCCCCGCAAATGCTTCAAGCTCTATACAGTATAATAGGCACTTCGAAGCCTTCCGACCGATTCCAACTGTGGCACGCACGTTGTCTAGGCCACCCGCAGGAGATCTGCATGCATTACTACGGGCTCAAGTCCCTCATTTCTTCCCACAAGTCCCCGATTGCTCTCATCGATCCCTCCAATTCGTTTTCCGTGAGATCTGCCAAGGTGACGCCGTTTATCGAGCCAAGCTTTTCCAAGACCGAATTCCCGAAGGAAAAGCCGTCAATTCTCCTTGTCTCCGCTGTAGGCGCTTCTGGGAAGACAACCACAGCTCGCGCCCTCTCCTTTGACACCCAGCTACCGATTCTAGACCTCGCGACTCATAAAGCGGTGGGGGACAATACTCTAACCGGAATTCTCACGACGGCCTATGCAGTCGACCAAATCGGTAATGTACTCGTGGGTCTTCGCAATGGCACGCACGGAATAATCATAGACGGAATTGACGAGGGTAGATCAAAGACTACGGAAGAAGGATTCGAAGCCTTTCTTGATGATCTCGTGACTCGATCGAAAGGTTCCAATGCGACTGCTATTGTGATCTTTGGGCGCGGCCAAGTCTTGCTAAGCACGTGGTGCTATCTAGTGGACAAAGGAGCTGACGTCGGTCTCCTTACAATCGAACCATTCAACCTTGACCAAGCGAGAGCGTATATTGATGCCCAGGTCCCGGACAGGAACATCGCTCAGCAGGTGAACTACGAGAAAGCCCGGGATGCAGTCTTGGATCGACTCGGGGCAGCTTTCGCTTCTTCCACCTCCAATGGCCAGGATGCGTTCCTATCGTTCATCGGCTATCCTCCTGTGCTTGATGCCATTGGGACCCTCCTAAGAAACGAGTCCAACTATCACTTCATCCAACAGGGCCTCGGCGGGGACACAGGTGGTCCGATTGAGGTGGAGCTACTTATCCGGATATGCGACTACCTCATTAACCGGGAACACGATAGCAAAGCGCTTCCCAATTTCATAAACTCCATTGCGGCCGACGCGGATGCGTCAACGGCGCAGCAGTTGCGGAAGTCCCTCTATTCCAACGAAGAACAGTGCGCAAGAGTTCTCTGTCGTGCCCTCGGCCGTCCGTTCTCACGTCGACTGATCCAGGATGGCGCGCTCAACGAACGTTATGAGGCAGCTGTTGTCGCGTGGTGCCCAGATCATCCGTTTCTCGATGACATGCGCGTAAGGAATGCTGTTTTCGCCGCGGCCGCGGTGGCGCGCTGTGTGCTCAGCGACGTTCCCGAGTACAAAGAGGTAGCTCTTGAATACGCTCGGTCACATCGTCCAACATATCATTTGTTGTACATTATGGAGGTTCTCGGAGAAGGCCGCACGATCGATGCCCGCTGTTTCAACATGCTAATGCAAGCCTGCTCGGAGTTTCTCGGCGCTAGTGCCGATGTCTCGGTCGATATTGAAGGTGAGTCGTGGTACGACACTGCGCCTGATAAAAAGGCGGCCGGGGAGATCGTGATGACAGTAGAGTTCCCCGATAAACAACAGGAGCGGACGTTCAGCTTCTCAGGGAACAGCGATGAAGTGATGGCCATCACGCTTGGCCCATACCTTGTAAACGCCACAGTTACGCTGCCTTGCCATGTCGAGCTCTTGGGGCAACCAGCGCTCGAGGCCATCGGCGAGTGCCACATCTCGGCGCGTAATGTTCGAGTCGATACTCCAGATCTGATTGTGCGCAGTCTGAGCCGCCGACAACAGGGGGACAAACACGAGGCGGGCCTATTTATCGACGCGCAAAAGGTTGAAGGAAGTGCCGCTGCGGTTTCGTTAGGGGGCGGCAAATTGGAGATTGATTGCTCTGAGCATGGTCTTGACTATCCACTCGCGAAATACGTCCAGCGAGCGGTCATGCCGGTCCTTGATGTTGACCTTCGAGAGAAGTATCTCCGACTTCGAAGGATCTTGCTGGAATTTAGGTCACACAAGAAAGGTGGGTTGGCGAAATACCGCGACAAGATAGAACATGAGCGAGTGTTGAGGAACGCGCTCGGACATTCGGTTCTTGCTGCCCTCTTACAAGAAGGCGTTCTGACTCGGGATCCGAAGTTCTATCACATTGAGTCTGACCAGCTTGCCACAAAACTAGGTATCACTTGGCATGAGTTGCGTCACCACAAGTCTTCTCACGAACTGGAGGGATTCTTAAAGAACGTGAGTAATTCCTGAGCGTCTTACTTCACTTGTGCGGCCTTCAAGGAGGCTTAGAGTTAGACGGTATTCTGCTGTTGGGATTCCATCGGATCATCTTCAAGATCAAACTCCTCGGCGTGTTTTCGTCGCTTCGCGTCAAAGCGGAGCTCATCCCAGCGACTGCGCAAGTTCCTGACGCGGCGTGTAACCCTCCACCGCTCTATCACGCTCGGCGGACGGCCATATCGGTAACACCGTTGAATCGAACCGTCCAGAGAAACGACGAGGTCGCTAGCGCCTTCAAGCACTGACACCACTCTTTCAAGATTGCCATGGTTTCGAACGACCCAATCCGGAATCCTCGTCAAGATTTGGATCCCTTCGTCCAGGCCCCAAAGCTGATACCGGACCTTCGGCCGTACTGCGCGTAGCGTCTCCCTTGCCTTCTCGGCTCTTGCTCGCCACTTTGGTTGTTGCCTGGAATCGTCGCGGCGGTGGACTATTAGGTATGAGCAGGCCACGATGCTATGGAGAGCACCGCCCAACTCTACGGCGAATGGTTCAAGAGCCTTTCGGTTCGTCTCACGCAGCTCCGCACGGCGCTCGGAATGGGCCCGAAGGACAAGGTTGAGTACGGAGGCACCTGCAGCAATTCCGGCTGCCAATAGCGTTACGATAGTTGTGTCCAAGTGTGTTCTCTTGAGAACCGTCGCAGCGAATATCGGAATGGTATGCGGGGACCGGGCAGACGAGGTCCCCTGATCGACCAGGAGTTTACACCCGACGGCAGCCTCCGATAAAACCCAAACATGTCGTCTTTCAATGGAAGGACGACATCTTTTTTAGGAGCCGCTTTTTCTACGGAGGAAATCGGTTCGAAAGGTCGGCCTGACTGCTAGCTAATCTATTACAGCTACTAGATTTATAGACGTTCACGGTCTCTGGGCCGAGCCGTTTTCCGGGAGAACGCGCGGGGGCTTCCCACTTCAGCTCGGGCAAACCTCCTCTTGATTGCAGGCACACCCCCTGCCTTTGTGACACGTGTAGTCCCTTCGAATGCAGGTGTCGCCGCATGCCTTGCCTTTCGAGCAGATCTTGCAGCATTGCGATGGCGGCACGCAGCCAGTCGCAGAAAAGAACTGTTGCGAATGGATATGTAGCTCACTTCCCATCGTTGCGACCTGGTTGTCGATACCACAAGCACCAGGAGCATCGACAGTCGCGATGGGCGTGGTACTAGCGGCCTTCCCAGCGTCGTCCTCAAGCCGCTGAGCGAACGGCGCTGTCAGACCGAGCAGTAAGGAAACACACACCGCGGCCAAGCCGCACAGCGTCGCTTTCCGCATCGACAAACTCCCATGAGTTTGGTGGGTCGCCCTTGATTACTAGTATGCCGGTTCTACATAGAGAAATATGGGCGCATGGAACGAGCGTGTCACGCCGAATCGACGACGGATTTCTGACAGACGGCCATCTCTTCGCCTGAAGTAAACGAGAGGGGGATTCGGCCGAGAGGATGCTCGGAAGTCTATTTCCAGAGCTCGCGACTCCATCCGAAAAATTCATCTTCTTTGGGGTCAACCTCTACATCCGCGCTCACATGCAACCGGGTCCGGGCACTCGGCGTCATGCCGAATTCCTGTTGATACCTCTGAAGAACTTGCAGTAGATTCCGGGATATCGCCACCTGGGGAAACTGCTGCATGCACCTGACGTTCCCATTCTCGTCACGGATGGGGTAGACCTCTCCGTGCTTCTCGAGGAACTGTTCGGCCGCCTTCCAGCGAGAGTAGGTTTGGCAGTAGGCCGTCAGCGCATCTCGATCGGCCCGGGCCAGTATTCCCATCAGCTTGAGGAGCGGTACGTTGTGCCGCCAGCAGCCCTTTGCTTCGGGGTTGAGCCAGCGTGGACAGGTAGGGACCTGCTTTGGAGGCCGGGGCTCTCGGGTCTTGGGTGACCGCTTCCCAGGATTCCCTTTGAGCATTTTGAGTCGAGTCGGCTGAGGAGGCGGGCCGCGTCTTCCCACGTCCTACCCTTCCTTGACTTCCGCCGCTGCTAGAGCGAAAGTCGCGGCATGGCTTCCCACGAACAGCCCCCGTTCACCGTCCGCGTCGAGGCGGCATTCGACGAGAATGGAGTTTGGCTCATCAATGCCCGATTGAAGTTCCGCACCGGCACACCCAAGGTCGGTTCTCAGCTCCTCGGCCTGGGGAGGCTCGCCCTGCTCGAAGGAGTCGCCCGGGAGGGGCTGCACGGCCGGACGCTCGGTGCCACGAAGGTCCGGGTTCACCTCGACGTCAACGGTGAGGAGAGGGATTTCGAACTCGGAGGAGGCACTCCCGGTCCAGAGCTCCTCATGTGACTTGCTAGCAACCTCGCCGACCTCCCTCCGGAACCATGCCCACACCGATTGTGAGAACGCGAACCAGCCCGAGGCAAAGGTCCACCCTTTTGCCTCACCGGCCTGGGCCTCCTCGAGGGTGAACCGCCGGTACTCCTGGATCACGTCGCCTGCCTCCTGGTCGCCTTCCTGCCCGTCAGGGTTTCCCAACGCTCTACGACTACATCCACGTAGCGTGGGTCGAGTTCGATCCCGAAGGCCCGTCGTCCAAGGCGTTCACAGGCCACGACGGTAGTCCCAGAGCCCAGGAAGGGATCAAACGCGGCCTGGTTCGGAGTCGTGGAATTCCCGATCAGCTCCGCCCAAAGCGCCACCGGCTTCATGGTCGGGTGGTCCCGGCTGGACTTGGGGCGTGGGATGTCAAGGATGGTGCTCCTAGTTCGGTCGGCCGTGAAGTAGTGTTTCCCCGGCTTCCAACCGTACAGAATCGGCTCGTGTTGGTAGTGGTAATCGGATCGGCCGAGGACAATCGAATCCTTCCGCCAGATCAGCGTCTGGTGCCATTCCAAACCGGCCCCGGTGAATGCCCGTTGAAAGTAGGCGTGCAGAGGCCCGGCGGGGCAGGCTAGGTAGACGGCGGCACCAGCGGCCAGGGTCGGGTAGGCAGCAGCGAGAGCTTGCCTGCAGAGCTGTTCGGTCTGTTCGGGCGTCAGGGCGTCGTTCTGAATCTTCAATGCTTCCTTGGTCTTCCCAACGTAGGCGACCCCGTAGGGCGGATCGGAAATCAGGAGAGCGGGTCGGATATCCCCCAGGACCTTCCCTGCGGAGGCAGGGTCCGTGGAATCGGCACACAGCACTC
>Ga0065705_10104178_pt1 | contig 45671 bp, 64 predicted proteins | sample SwibulcommuniRL2_FD_59092 | JGI IMG/M metagenome (GOLD analysis project Ga0065705, IMG submission 59092) | Bulk soil microbial communities from switchgrass field near Rose Lake, East Lansing, Michigan, USA - RL2 Bulk Soil v2 (version 2) | ecosystem: Environmental > Terrestrial > Soil >...
AGCCCCGCCCCTTACGAGAGCACAAGTGGTCAAGCTCGTGGCGGGGCTTGTGTCCTCCGATGAGGATGTCCCAGACCACACGATGAAAAAGCCACGCCACCTTGTTGGCGCCCTCGGGCGTGAACCCAACGTGTCCGCCGCCGGTCGTCGGCCCTGAGGCTACCCAGCATTCTCCTTCGACGGTGATGAGCGATGCCAGCCGCTCAAGGTTGATCGCTTCCACTTCGGGGCTCACGGTCAGGTGGTGGCCTTCGTGTTCGCGGCAGTAGAACTTCTTGTCACGCCCGGACCCCATGCGACGGCCTCCGTCGTCCTGGTGGTTGCGGCAGTCCTCCCACTGACAGCGAAGATGATTGCGTTGGCGAGCCCATGCCCGGGCGTGCGTTCCGCACAGATGCCGGTACGCTGCGGGCCGCTTGCAATCGGCCTTGATACAAGGGTGATCCTGCGTCCGTCCACGCCCCATCGGGGGTACTCCATTCAGTAGATTTGTAATGTCAGTAATTAATGGTATACGTCAGGAGGCCGAGGGGACCCGACGCCTTGCTTCCCCCGGGATTCCGTATGGAGATACCCGCCATCCGACGCCGAGGACCATCCTCTTTGCTATTAGGTAGAGGCGTCCTTCGTGGCTCCTTGAAAGTCCTTTGATGGACCGTTTTCAGCCCAGCCTGTAAGGGCCTTCATGTTCTGCTCCGAGGATGTTGACGGGTAGGCCATGTGCGAGAGCAAACGAGAGTTCGTCAATGCTCCGGGGCTTCCGTTTTCCGGGTGTCCATTCGTATTCGTCTCCGGCCTTAGCCAACGCTTGTGAGCGCTGCGTAGAGACGTCGGCGTGCTTCGCGTGAAGAAGCGGCTGTAGGTGGGAGGGGCGAACGCAACAGGTCCTGCCGCACACGTGGTCTAGCTCGACGAGTCGGGGAAGGTCGGGGTCGATGAGCAATTGCCAGAGCCACCGATGTGCGCGTTGCACTCCGCCGTGGTGGTACTTGCCGTAGCCGTCTTTGTCGGTCCTGCCTGCCCAGTCCCAGCATGACCCGTTAGGGATGATGAAGCGGGCGAACCAGTCCAGGGGGTCGATGTCTTGGGGCCGAACCCATTTCGCGGGGCTGATGGTGACGATCGCCCCGTGGGTTTTCCATTGTTGGAAGTGCATTCCGCAGTAGCTCCGGGTCGCGTGCGCCCTCTGGCATTTCACGCCGTCAATCTCAGCGGTACATGTCTTCGGGTAGACGGGGCGGGGAGCACGCTTGACGACGGCTTTTCGCCTTCGTGGTTCGGTGGTCCCGGTCCTGCGTAGGCGTGCCCGATGGGTGCCACAAAGACCCTTCGCCATGTGGGGGCGTTGGCAGCCCTTTATCGTGCATTCTCTTTTTGCCATGGTGTCCGATCTGTTGGAATGAGAATGGGAGAGCCGACCGGGTGGCCGACCCTCCCTCTCGTGGATTGCTAGCGCTTGTGGTTGGTCTTCTCGGGAAGGGTCGCCGCGTACTGGTCGTACTCGTTGCGTGCTGCCACGGCTTCGGCGGCGCGTGCTGCCTTCAGGGCCTCAACCTTGGATGCCTCATACCGGTCGTAGGACAGGCCGACGCTCTTGTGTGAGTCCTGGCTGGGGTAGGACACGTGGTGGGTTACGCCGTCGATGGTCACTGACATGGCCTTGGATGTTGCGCTGCGCAGGGCACCGTCCCATGAAACGCGCTGTGTGGTGCTCGGACCCAGTACCTTGTCAGCGGTTTCGACACGTGAGGCCATGCCCTGAATGGCGTTTTTGTGTGCGTCGAGTTTCGCCAGGATCGCGTGGTGCTGGCGGTCTACGTCGCGGGCGAGCTTGGACCACATGCCGTCGATTTCGTCCTGTGTTAGCAGCCCGTCGACGGCACCGGATGAAACTTCTTCGCGCAGAGCCAACGCCCGGGTGGTGTTCTCCCGCTCGATTGCTTGGCGTACGTCGTGCTCGAATGCTTTGACGGCTGATTCGTGGCCGGCAAGGGCGCCCATGACCTCAGCGATCTTGCTCATGGCTTTCTGGTCGCCGGTCGCCGCAAGGCTTTTGATACGCACGACTTCGGCACTGGCGTTGGCCTGTTGTTCCTTCGCCCCAGCCAATACTGTGCGGGCCTGCTCAAGTGCTGCTGCTGCGTCGGTGTGGGTCTGGGTGGAGGTCTTGATAGTCAATGTGTCTCCTAGAGAATGGGTGCCGGGAAGCCCGGCAGGGGATCGAAAATGTCGGCGTTTACGCCGCCTTGGGGGTAGACAAGGGGAGGGTGCAGGCCGGAGTCTTAGATGGCGAATTCTGCCCGTTGAGGGCATGGCTAGCGGTTGCCCCGCCTTGTGGATCGGTCAGTTCATGACCGCTTCCGGCGCGTACCCGGTGGCGTTGAGCATTGCAATCTTCCGGTTCAAATCAAGTTCTTCCTTCATCGGGTTGTTGAGCGCCCATCCACCGTTGGGCGGCGTCGGCCCTAGCAAGTGGTGTGCCCTGAGTTCGGTCGTTGCTTTGTCGATGACGTCGTGGGTGGTGTCGAGCTGGCGGCAGAGTCGGTTGACGGTGACCTTGGCTGTGCCGCGGTAGCTTAGGTATCCGGCGAGCACGTGCCCGACTTCCTTGGCTGTTTCGCTGACGTGGGCCCTCTCCATGAGGTCTTCATATTCATCGATGCTGGTGACTGCTGCCATTGCTACTTCCCTTCTGCGACGTGAGTCCACGTCTTGCGGTTGATGATTGAAGCGGTCGCGCTTCGGCCAAGCCCGTACTTGCGGCCGAGGGCTTCTAGGCTGATCCGCCCCGGGACGTATTCAGCGCGGATGCGGAGCACGTCGGCGTCTGTCAGTTTCGAGCGGTGGTTCTGTGTGCCAATGAGTCGTGGCATATGCTCTTCCTTTCTGTGTGTCCTCGGTAGGACTGGATCGGATGATCGAGGCAAAAAAAATGCCAGAGCCACGACACGATGAACGTGTGGTGCTCTGGCGTGACGCGGCCTCATGGCCGCAACTGTCGGATTGCCCGTGGAGATTCAGTTATCAAATATCGGTCCCCTCAACTAGCCCACCTTCGTGTGCCCCATCGGGGGAGACCTTCACTTATATATAGATGTCCGCTGGTAGAGATTCGTTCGGAACCTCTCACTTATATATAGCGTTCACTCGTTAGTGCTTGGTGTGACGCCTTCACTTAGTAAATACAGTTCACTCGTTGAGAGTCGTTCGGAAACCTCTCACTAGTAGATAGGTGTCGCACGCTTTCTGCGGCGTCATTTACCTACTCGTCAAGTCGATGGGTTGTGCCCTTTCCCTGGCTGAATCCCTTGTGATCGCTGGGATGTATCTTATGCGCCTAACAGTTATCCGGGCTTACCTGGGATGGCGAGCGTGCACGCGAATTCCGCCCGGGACGCTGTTACGAAAATATGTACCTTGCCCTTGCTAGCCGGCGAGAATATCAATTCGAACTTCGTGCTGCCCACGGTCGCTTCGTGCATCGATCTTGTAGTGCACTGCCAACGAGATTCTTCGGGGCACCGCGGGGTATCTGAAATCATCAAGCTCGGGCGTCGCGTGGAGAACGGACTTATTGAGTCATCGACGATTTTCCATCGTGTTGATGGCGAACTCCACATGACCCAATCAGCCGACCTGACACACGAAAAATTTGATCATGCCGGAGTTGACACGTCAACGCTTCTGGGGGCCGGACGATGAGCCTGGTACTCGGGTTGCTTCTAGGATTGGGCAGTCTTCTGATCTGGCAGTCCTGTTGGACCGAACCGGCGAAACCGACGAAGGCCCGGAAACGACGAATCGAGACCCTGCTGCTCCATGCAGGATTGGACAAGGTCAGTGTCGGTGGTTTCTTTTCGGCCATGGCTATTTGCTTCTTGATATTCGCCGTCATCGTCTTTGTCGTGACCCTGTCGCCACTCATCGCCATGATTTTCGGAATATTTGGAGCGATCCTTCCGGTCCTTGTGCTCCGTTGGCGCGCGGCCAAGCGCGCAGCCGCGCTTCGCGAACAGTGGCCCGACGTTGTGGATCACCTCCGTTCCGCGATACGGGCCGGACTTTCGCTTCCCGAGGCTCTGATCCAGCTGGGAACCCAGGGGCCCGAACCACTGCGGCAGGCTTTCACGGACTTCGGACTGGATTACCGCGCAACGTCGCGTTTTGATGAGGCCATAGAACGGCTGCGATATCGGTTGGCAGATCCCGTAGCCGACAAGATTATTGCGGCGCTGACGATCACCCGGGACGTGGGGGGATCCGACCTCGGAGAAATGCTCGGAACATTGGGCGGATTCTTGCGTGACAGCGCGAGGACACGTGGAGAACTCGAAGCCAGACAATCGTGGACCGTTAACGCCGCACGACTGGCCGTTGCAGCCCCATGGGTGATCCTGCTTCTGATGTCTACCCAGCCGCAAGCGGTCGCAGCCTATTCGACATTCAACGGGGCAATCGTGCTTTTGGCGGGGCTCCTCATCTCCTTCGTGTGCTATCGAATCATGCTCGGTATTGGATCGCTGCCCAGCGAAGAACGGATCCTCAAATGAGTCCCGGGCTCGCGTGGGGGTTGGCTTTGGGGCTGCTGTTGGGGGCCGGACTCTGGTTGAGTTTCGTCAGGCTGCCTGCCCTGCGCCGGGTAGCCTTCGCAGACCGCATTGCCGGACAACTCCGTTCGGGGAGGGACCCCTCACGGGCTAGGCCCGGACAGGTTGGAGCCGAATCGCCGTTGGGTCCGCTGGTCAAGATCATGTGGCCTGTCCTCAAGGACCTCGTGTCCATACTGAACCGGTTCAACCCGGCCAGCGTCGGTTTACAGCAGCGATTGCAGCGGGCTGGACTCGACATCAGCATTACTGAATTCCGCATTTCGCAATTGACCTACGCGGGGGCTGGACTGTTGCTTGGAAGTCTTCTCGTTGCCGCATCCGTGGCTGGAGGAACCTTCAATGGATTTCTGTCGATTCCAATCCTTCTTGTTTCGACATTGGCGGGGTACATCTTCCGAGAGTGGCACCTTACTGAACAAGGCACGAAGCGTAGCCGCCGCATCTTGGGACAGTTTCCTAGCATCGCTGAACTCATAGCCTTGGCGGTCGCAGCGGGGGAGAGCACCATTGGCGCCATTGAACGGGTGTGCAACAGCTCCCAGGGGGACTTACCAGATGAATTCAATGCCCTATTGGCTGACATCAGATCCGGAACGCCGATGGCCGCGGCTTTCCAGCACATGGCGAAAAGGCTCGATTTGAATGCCATGACCCGATTTGTCGATGCAATGACGGTCGCCGCGGAGCGGGGGACGCCGCTGGCGGAGGTCATGAAAGCGCAAGCCCAAGACGTGCGGGACGCCGCAAAGCGTGAACTCATGGAAAGTGCCGGACGCAAGGAAATCAGCATGATGATTCCCGTGGTCTTTGGGATCCTTCCGCTGACGATCATCTTCGCGGTCTACCCGGGTCTTTCTCTCATTGACATGAACCTGTAGCGAACGGAATCGACGCGGTGCGAGAAAACAAAACCATCCAGGAAAGAAGGACACAATGAAGGACGCATGGACTGCGGTAACCACCGCCGGGATGACGGCAACCTTGATCTGCTTGTCGCACGTGAATGGGCTAGGGCGGCGCATCCGCGAGGACGAACGTGGGGATGTCCCCGGATGGGTCATGATCACATTCATGAATAGGACCTGATCTCACTAGACTAATTGCGCTCGGCTTGCATTTCTGTGGCACTATGTGCTGTAAGAGTCGCATTACTTTGGGGGGGTGAGCAGTGGGGACTCCGGATTACGCAGTGCCCGTTGGGAAGCGATCATGTTGTGCTGGACATCCAGGCACACCGCAGGGTTATAGGAACGATTGGGCCTACCACGCGGACTGCGATCGAGAGCTTGATCTACTATCGAATGGAAAGTTCGACGATAAGATGACTCGTGCGGAGCAGTTGGACGCACAGCAGTTGCTTGAGGACCTGATGGAATGGGGTGCTCAAGCGGATCTCAGATTCCCTAGTAATTGGACGCGTCGGGTGAATGCCGAAGCAGCTGAAATTACGGCGCACGGTGGTTACCTGCTTGAGTTGAGGCATGTTCCTAAGGGGCAACCCAACAAGGTCTTCGGTCGGGAATTGAGGGCTTTGCGGCTTTACTACTACGAACCGCTGCGGCCGGAACAAACTTTGGCGGCACTTGCGTTAGGTTCTAAGCCGGCAAATGCTTCGGACTCGGCACTAGAACAAAATGAGGCCATTGACGCCGCTCACGAGCGGGCACAGCATTGGGATATCGCGTTGGAACGCATGGAAGGGACGGAAACGCCATGAGCCACAACGAAGTAGCCAAGATGCGTGGCGAAGTTAGTCGTCGCGCGGACCGGCGGAATGTTACAGCTGATCAGCTCGCCGCGCGGGCCAACCTCTCCAGTCAGCGTGCAATGGTGCGGACCCTGGCTCAGATTCGTGAAGCCTCCCAGATGTCGGAGGCGGCCCTGGCAGAAGCTATAGGCGCAACTGAAGAGATCGTGGAGCAGATCGAAAACTTTGAATACGACCTCTCCTTGACTGAACTACGACACTTGGCCATCGCGCTCGACGCAATTGTTGAGGTGAAGGTCTACGCGCGAAATGCTGCTGAGTATACGAGGTCGGTTCACCGTCAGTTGGAGGACCTGCTTCGCGGTGGCGGTCAAAGGGTATGGAGAAACATGGAATCCTCGCACCAGCAACGCCGGGCACTGAATGAAATGAATTTTGGCGGCCATGAATTTGCGTCTTGGGCAACAAAGGACCGCGCATGATCACTTACGATGTCCGGATACATCGGTTCGAGGTGTCGGCTGGCGGGGTGGAGGATCTGAGCGAAGGGGACGATCGGCTCGATTGGGATGTGGCTGCGCGCGCGTTGGATGAATCCGTTGCGCTGGTATCTGGCTACTTCCGAAATTCCACGGAGGACTATTTCGTACAGCTGCTCAGCTTCATGGTTATCAGCCATGATGGTGAGTTGACGGAATTCGCGGACTTGAAAGAGTGGGCCGTTAAGAACGCAGTCGACAGGTTGTACGATGCAACCGCCCGCCAATTGAAGTCGCAAGCTGCCCTGATGAGCATTTCACTTCGCGTTCCAGAGGATGCGCCCGAAACCGAAATCGAAGAATTTCCTGATGACGACGGGACAGCCGAAGCTGACGAAAGCGAGTCGGACCGCGAGCCGGTGTCGGAGTAAGGTTCCTCCGATTATGAAATGGATGGTGGGTCTTCCCACAGACCGGCGACGGCGACCATGGAGCGTGGCCTGCCGGGCTTGACCAGCACGGGGTGGATGAGCCGGGAGAGCATGTCGCGGCGCACGGCGACGGGGAGTATGTCCCAGTTGGCCAGCAGGTCCGGGACGATCGCGGCTGGTGGCTTGGCTTCGGAGACGGCGAGGTTCCGCAACTGTGCCTCGGTGGTGGCCATCTCGGTTTTGGTTTGATCGCGGAGGCGTTCGTAGGAGTCCTGGGGGATGGTCCCGTCGACGAGTTTCAGGGTGAGGTTGTCCATGCGCGCCCCGAGCTTCACGAGCTTGCGCCGCAGCACGGCTTCCCGGTTGGTGACGGGTGTCTTCGTCGGTGGGGCTGGGAGGTCCTGGGCGGCCTGCGTGATGTCGTCGGCAATGCCACGCAGCCATTCCAGGACGGCGTCTTCCACGACGGTGGTGGCGACGTACCCGCCGGTATGGGCGCGCTTCTCGTTCGCGGCCTTGCACCGGTACTTCGCTGTCCTCCCAGAACCGAAGAGACCAGCGTTCATCGTGGACCCGCAGGCGCAGCGGATGAGCCCGGAAAGTAGGTACTCGGACCGCTCGCTCCGCCGGCTCACGCGACGGGTCTCACGGCGCGCGAGATACTCCTCGAATTCCTCTGTGGTGATGACGGGTTGGTGGGCGCCGGGGATGCGCTCGCCGTGGCGGGTGATGTATCCGGCGCCGAAGCCCTGGTCGAGGATGCGGCGGATGGTGCGGGCTGACCAGAGCCCGTCGCCGGACGGGCCGTAGCCGGTGACGGGCCGCGTGGGGCCTTCGTTCGCCCATTGGACGAGCGAATAGACGGATTGCCCGGAGTTGTACCTCCGGTACATTTCGGCGAGCACAGGGCCGCTCACAGGGTCTGGGGCGAAGCCATCCGCCCGGGTGTACTGGTACCCGAAGCGGGGTTTGCCGTTGGCGGGTAGTCCCTGGTTGACGCGGCGGGCGTGGGACTCTTTCCAGACGTCGCCGATCCTCTCGGATTCGAAGGCGGCGAACTCGGTGAGCATGCCCCGGGCGAGGCGTCCGGTGCTGGTCGACACGTCGAGCGGCTCGGTCGCGGACTCGATGCGCCCGCCGGCGGTCTCGACCCGGTCGGCGGCCACTGCCCAGTCGAGCCGGGACCGGGAGAGGCGGGACCATTTCCACAGCACGATGACATCAGCGGACCCGTCCTCGATCATGGCCATGACCCGGACGACGGCGGGCCGCTTCCAGGTCCGTCCGGAGATTCCCGGATCTGACTCAACTGCTACGACTTGGTACCCCTGCTGCTTCGCGTAGGCGCGCCCAGCGGTCTCCTGCAGCTCGAGGCTGATCGACTCCTCACGCGCCACGGACTGCCGCAGGTACAGCACCGCCTTCGGCTTGCCTGCCATAGTCTTCTTCCCCTGGTTCATTTGCTAGTGGTCAGTCTTGTGCGGCAGCTCGGACGTGCTGAAGATGCTGCAGGTCCTCGGGGGACAACGCGGCCAGTCGGTCGAGCACGACGTCCTCGGTCACCCACAGTTCATCTGCCAGCTCACCCAGGCTTCGCGCCCACGGCACCTCCGTCACCAACCGCTCCCAGGCGATCAGTCGCCGCGCCGCAGCCTCCCGAACCTCTCGCTCTACCGCTGCCGACTGGCAACCATGATGCCGACACTCCAAATGCACTAGCTCATGAGCCAACACACACCGCCGTTCCCGCTGCGACAACCCAGGATCAATCCAAATACGGCGCTCGCCGTCGGTTGCCGCCGGTATGCCTGGCGCGGGACGAGCCCAGATGACGATGACGTGAGCAAGGTGGCGCAATTCCCCCCAAGGATGAAACATGATCCGAAGATATGTTCTAGATCTCATATGAAGCTACTGCTACGACCAAGGTCAGCGAACTGTCTGCGTGGCTTATTAACGTGGGCTTACTTGAAACTGTCCTTGGTGTAACTCCGGGTCTTGCTCTGGCGGTCTGCTGCCGCGTCGTCGCTGGCCACAACTTTCATGAGCGATCTCAGCAGCCAAATGATCCTCAGCGTTCCGTGCACGAGAAGGAGTATGCTCCACTCGAAAATCCAAGGACTTGCTGCCTGGAATTGCAGCCCTGCCAAGATGGCGGCGAAGAGGGAGAGTCCAGCTGCAGCGAAACCTGATACCGATGCAGATGTCCAATTCTTGTTGAGGCTCTCACCGGACTTAAGGCGCAGTTCGCGGAAGCGAGAACTGTTGGCGGTCAGCCCAAAAACGACGACAACGCCTGCGAAGCCGGCGACAATGGCAGCGGCGGAGGCCGCGCCCAAGTAGATGGCGATACCAGAATCGGCTGCGTCCTGCAGGGCTTGCCAGGGATTGGAAATGATGCCAAGGCAAGCCAATGCGAGATGAAGAAGCACCAGGCCGAAAGCGGACAGGGTTACGACGAGCGGACGGTCTTGAATTAGCCCGACTAGCTTGCGCATTTCTAACCCCTTCGAATACTTAATCGATTATTGCAGATTGGACTCCCGGAACATGCGGATGGCCTCGGTCATCGCTTTAAGTACGGCCGGCGCCGTTGGCCGTTCGTCTTCTGAAGTTCCAACCAGGGCCGTTCCCGTGACCCTGTCCTTGAAGAAGTCGACAGCGTCCTTCTTGTATTCCATGCCTTCTTCATCGGTCGGGCTGAGGAGCGTCGCAGAAGCGGACCGAAACTTCACGTTCCCCATCATCGACTGAAGCTCGGCGGCAATCTGCGCCGCTGCGGCTTCGTCCGGGCGGGCATGGCCAAAGCTCAATTGGATGTCGACTGTAACGCCGCCAGCGCCGAGGTCCTGCACTTCTCGCATGGCGGTGCCAATGACACCGTCAGTGCCGGAGGCGAGGTCACTCCCTGGCTCGACTTTGAGGTGAAGCTTCGAGACACCGATGGCCGCGTGCAGGCGTGCCAGCTGGTCGTGACGGACGTATGGACGGAGTTCGAAAGTTTCGCCCTGCACGTCCATACCTGAGACCGCAGCAAGCCAATTCTCGATTGCGGACCAGGATGGTCCGGCTGTGGTGCGCAGCGCGGCGACGTAGGGGGTTCCCGAAATGGGTAGGAGGTAGGCAGGTTCGACGAGACCGGCTCCAGGCTCAGCCAGCTCCAGGGCTGTGGGGTCACTACCCTCGCGTTGCATGTCTGGCCAGTCTGCTCCATTGCGAGTCTTACCTATGTAGAAAAACTTCTCAGCAGGGGAAACTTCCTTTCGGGCCGCCCCAGCGTATTTGTGACCCAGGTACTGGTTACGAAGACGCTCGTCTTCAAGGCTGGCGACATGGTCATGCAGGGATGGCCAGAAGGTCGCGTCCATGGTGGACTCGATCTCGTCCGCGTTGGTCGTGATGGGTTCGAAAAAATAGATCTTGCGCTTGCGTCCTGCCATGGTTCCCCCTTGATAGTCGTTTATCGTTGCTGGATTGCAGCGGTGCCGGTGTACGAGTCGTCGCCTGTGAAGCGAATGGTGCAGCTGTAGGAATTCGCGACCATGCCGCCGAAAGAGTTCTGTGATTCGACTGTCCCGGACGCGGTCCAGGACTTTCCGGACCCGGTTTCCGTTTCGTTGCTGAACTTGGCGGTGGAAGGGGCTTTGAGCTTCTCTTTCACGAGGGTTTGGCAATTGACCCTGGCATCCACTCCGTCTGGCTCCTTGTCGCCGGCGCCATTCATGAGTGCGACGCACCCACCGAGCAGAAGCACGAAAACGAGGACTACGGCCGCGGCGCAACCCATCCCCACCTTGCCGCCAGTTGACATGGGAGCCTGGGTCAAGAAGGCAGTAGCACCTTCCCAATGGTCGATCATGAAGCCGGCGTCTTTGATCTTTGCTTCGATGTCGTCCTGGTTATCCGCTGCTTCCAGGCTGCGGACTTCTTTGCCGGCATCGGTCGTGATCTGGATCTTCCGCAGCCGGACGACGTTCTGCGCGTCTTCGCCCCCGACGAGCTTCTCCACCGCCGGCGCCACAATGGCGCGATGGTTGACCTTGCTCCCCATGTTCCCCCCCAATAGTCCTGATGTTTAGTCTTGCTCTGGCCCGGCCTGGGACTCTTCCCCAGCCTGACCGTGTGCTTCGTCGAACCGGTCCCGGTCCCTCTTGAAGTTCGGGTGCGCCGCCATCTTGGAAAAGTCCGGCAGCTCGTCATCTTCCGGCTTCACGGAAAGCGCCTCATGCTCCTCGTCATCGACGAATCGCATATCTACGCTTGACGATGAAGCCCCGGACAACTGCGACTGGACATTCGCCTCAAAAAAAGAGCCCATCTTCTGTCGCGAGACAGAACCACCGCCACGCCGAGCTGCACCCGCAGGGCGCTCGCCGGATGGATTCGTTTCGGGTTGTTCCTGGTCGTCATGGTTGCTCGCTTCAAGGTCGATGAGGACCCGCAGCATCTCGATGACAGCTTTCCTGGACTTCGGCGAGAGGTTGTCTGTGCCGGGTGGGAGTTCGTCAGCGAGAGGCGGGCCCGGGACTGATTGTCCCGCTGCCGTGAACGCAACCTCATCGCTGACGCCGGCCAGCCAGGCGATAGCCCGGATGGTCTCGGTCGACGGCGTCGACTTGTACGTGCCGCCCAGGAGGGCATTCAGGGTCGCGTGGGTGACCTTGAATCCTTTTACCTGGGCTGCTTCAGCCATGCGCCGGCCGGAGAGCTGTTGCTCGTCCTTCGCCCTTTGCAGCAGCTTGCGTAGCGATGTCGTTGCGTTCACAGTGCCAATCTCGCTGATTCGTAATCACTTGGGGAACTGGTCGCCAATAGGTGAGCGACAAGTAATTACTTCATCTTGCCAGCACTTGAGCGGAAATTCTGGATTGTCGCCTTGACAAGTAGATGCCAGATGGAATAGGTTCCACTTGTCAGATCGAAAAAAGGAAGGAATACTGATCATGCGAACCAATCGTTCACATCTCAAGCTCGTTCGAAAGGAGGCCTGGATGCGCGTCAAGGATCCGGCCGCACTCCGGCGGAAGCGGGTGAACCGCAAGTACAGCCAGCGCGATCTGGCCATGCTTGTTCGGCGCTCGCAAACCACAATCCACTTGCTGGAGACCGGCGGCATGAAGACCTTGTCCGAGGACTTGGCGTTGCATATCGCGGCACGCCTGGATGTCGACTGGGAGGACTTCTTCCTGCTCGAGGAGGATGAGGTAATGCCTAAAGTGCCAAATGGAATGCATTCCAAATCCACCACCTCAATGGCGTCCTGATCACCCCACCAAAAGAAAGTGCCCCCAGCTGCACGAACAGCTGAGGGCGAAGGAATCCGCTACAGGAAGTTAGGAAATCCAATGTCTACGATACCGGAGACCCGGCACCCCGTCACGGCGGGGGAGCGGCGCCCGACCCGCGAGGAATGCATCCAGGCAGCCGCCGTCGTCCTCGCAACCGCGGTCCGGGACATCATCCCGACCCAAGCCGAAGATGTCGCAGCGTGAACGCCGCGGACTTCAAGACCGGCACGCGGGTGTGCTTCGACGACGACAGCAGCAAATTCGGCGTCGTCATGGACGACAACGCCGGGCGCGCTGAATACCCGGGCTTCGTGCCCGTCCAGTGGGACAACGGCTACCGCACGATGGCGTATGCCGCTCGCCTCATCCCCATAAACTCCCGGTCGGCCACCCCCCAGGCCGGCCGGGGCCAGACCGCCGGGACGTCCGCTTCCCCCCAGGACGTCCCGGCACCTACCGCACCGCGCACCCTGCCGAACCTGATCCGGCGAACGCTCGGCATGCAGGAGCACCGCACCCACGACCGCGCTAACGGAGCCGTGGTGATCGATCCCGAACAGAGGCATCACATCACCGTGAAAGGGGAGACCAAGTGAATGAGCTGACATACATCCTCGCCAACAACGTCGCGCTGTCCGCGCTGGCCGCATGGCTTCTCACGGAGAAAGTCCTCCAGGTCCGTGCACGCCGCAAGGAACACGCCGCCCGGGTAAAGACGATGGCCGCCGCCCAGCGCAGCGCCGACGAGCTCGGCCGACGGCTCGCGTTCGGATCGTCGATCGGCCACCTGATGGGTGTCCCGGACTGCAACGACCCCAACTGCATCATCCACAAGAAAGGCGAGACCCGATGACTGACCTCCAAAGATTCGAGTTCGACGAGACGATGGTCCGCACGGTCGACGTCGACGGCCAACCATGGTTCGTCGCACGCGACATCGCCACCATCCTCGGCCACGCATCGGCCAAGGACGCAGTCCGCGGCCTTGACGACGACCAGAAGGGTAGGCACGTTGTGCCCACCCTCGGCGGGAGCCAAGAGCAGACCATCATTTCGGAATCGGGCCTGTACTCCGTCATCCTCCGCTCCCGCGTTCCCCAGGCAAAGCCATTCCGCCGCTGGGTCACAGACGAAGTCCTGCCATCCATCCGCCGCACCGGCACTTACACCACACAGCAAACCATCCAAGCCACCGGATCCGACCTCCTCGCGCTCGCCGTACTTGAAGCGCAGCGCATGATCGAGGAGAAGGACGAGCAGCTGGCGATCGCGGCGCCGAAGGTCGCGGCGTTCGACGACCTCATGGAGGCGTCGGGCCTCTACAGCATGGAAGCGGCTGCCAAGGCGCTCGGCTACGGCCGAAATGTCTTGTTCCGCCAGATGCGCCGACTGGGAGTGCTGCAGGGCAACAATCTGCCGTATCAGAAGGTGATGCACCACTTCGAGATCAAGGTCGGCACCTACACGGACCGAGGTGGCCAAACGCACCCGACATACACCACGTGGGTGAAGCCCTCCGGGCTGCAGTACCTTCGCAAAAGGCTCGACCGGGCACAGGCCGCCGTCGAACTGGCTGGGCTGGTGGGGCTGTGAACGCCGTGACCGAGCGCATGCAGCGTGCACGGCAGTACCTGGAGCGAGCGGCGCGCCTCGAGGGGACGGGCCAGCCGGTGCTCTGCCAGACGTACGTCCGGCGGGCCGGCGAACTGATCGAGGAGACCCGGACCGTGGTTGCGGCTCACCGGGGCAGTCGGTTCAAGTCGCAGCTGGCCATGGAGCGGGCCGCCGGGCTCATTGAGGTGTGGCTGGCTCCGCAGTTCGGCGCGTTCCAGGACGCCGTGGCGCGTGCTACGGAGTCCATGGAAAAGAACGCCAGACGGATCAGGGCGATGAACGAGTGGTTCGAGCGCCCCCTGCCGCTGCGAGGTCCGTCGTGAGCAGCCCAGCCAGGGTGTCGCGGCAGATCATCATCCAGCCGACGGGGGAAAAGCCCCGCAAGGACCGCCCGATGGTCCATTACAAGGACCGGGGCGAGCTGAGGGAGTCGGTGGCGAAGGCCGCCCGCACCGTGTGGCCGGGAAGCGTCCGGATCGATGTGGAGATCACCGGCCACTGGTCGGCGTGTATGGGCCGGATCTTCGTGAACAACCGCGACGCGGCGTCGTTCACTCCCATCGTCCCGCGCACCGCGCCGGAGACCGAGGCATTCGAATTTGGAGGGGAAGCATCGTGAGAAGACCATCACCGGCACAGGGGGCGTTCCGCCGTCGTGCTCTCGTGTGGGCGCCGCTGGCGCTCTTGGCTGCCGTCCTGTGGCTGGCCACCTACCCGCTGGCCAATGGGCTGACTGTCCTCGGCTTCGCCGGCCTGTTGTTCGCTGCGGTGGGCATTGTCGTGGATGACGGCGAGAGCAGGGCTGAGGCATGAGTCTGCAGGACGCATTGATGTTCTGGGTCATCGTCGTGGTCGTGGGCGTGTTCTTGTTGGCCGCGCTGGTGGAGGTCTACCTGCAGCTGGCAGAGGCGATGCGTGGGGCTGCTGGTCGTCGTCGTGCTCGCCGGCGCCGAGTCCCGTCGGTGATGGATTCGATCGGCGAGGACCTGTCCCGGCTGGATCGCCTGGATGGGTTGGGGCGTGAGGTCCGATGAGTGACCCGATGACGGAGGCCGATTTCCTTGGCAACACAGTGGACTTGCAGCAGGCCCGCGCCCGTTCCATGGCGCTGCACCCGTCGCGGCGTGAGGCGGAGCGGCGTGAAGCCGCGGCCCAGCAGGCCACAGACCTAACGCTTGCCGCTGAGGCCACCCTGCGCAGGGCGATCTACAAGCTCGAGCGTGCCGAGCCGCTGGCCGACATCCTTGGCGCCGCGGCGACATCCGTAACCCACTTGGTGGAGGCCCTTCAATGCGAGATTGCAGCGGGTCGCCTGGTGGAGAGAACAAACGACGAAGGGGAGAACTGATCATGGCAAGACTAGAAGATCTGCAGATCGAGATGATCCGGGTGAACCCGGCGAACATCCGTAGCGAAATCGACACCAGTACCGACAAGATGCAGCGTCTCGCGAACGAGATCAAGACGGTTGGCCTGGTGGAACCGTTGCGCGTGTACCCGCACCCGGACATCGAGGGCGACTACCTGCTCCAGGATGGTCACCGCCGCCGCTTGGCTGCGATCGCGGCTGGCCTGTCTTCGGTGCCGTGTCTGGTGATCGACGCCCCGAAGCGCGGGACGCTGGAGGACATCGACGTCATGATGACCACGGGCCGTAACCACGAGCAGCTGAACGTGCTGGAGGAGGCTCGCGGCTTCCAGGCGATGCTGGATCTGGGGTTGTCCGAGGCGACGATCGCGAAGAAGTACAAGAAACCGAAGTCGGAGATCTCGGTGAAGGCGAAGCTCGACGCGGCGCCCGATGACGTGAAGTACGCCTACGGTGTGGGCCGGATGGATCTGGAGGATGCGAAGCGTCTTCAGGATCTGGAAGAGGCTGGCGCCGCGGACGTCTACGAGCGTGTCGTAGAGCGCGTCGGGAAGATCGCCCGGCAACCGTATGGGCAGTTGAGTGTGGAGCGGGTGATTCTCGAGGAGGAATCTGCGCTGCAGAAGAAGCGTCTGCGCGAGGACGTCGAGGCGTTGGGCGGTCGGGAGGCCCCCTCGGATGTCTCCTACAACGGGAAATACGAGGTGGCTCCCAAGCTGTCCGACCATGAACATGCTGAGGTCGGGGACGTGTTCCAGGTTTCGGCGCCGTACGACCACAGCACTGGCCAGTCGACGCCGAGCGTGGTCTGGTATCGCAAGGCCAAGAAGGCCACCCCTGAGATGTCGGAAGAAGAGAAGGCTGAGAAGCAGCGGTTCCGTGCTCTGGCTGGGGCGCTGGGCATCAGCTTCCGTGTGCGCCGCACGTTCTTGGCGGAGCAGGTCAGCAATCCGATGGGCGGCGTGAACCAGGCGACGGATCAGGAGATGCTCTTCGAGCTGCTCTGGCCGGACATCTCGCGTCTGGATGACGAGATGCTGGGCGACATCACCGGGATCCACAAGCCGGAAGGCGCGGACTCGGGCACGTCGTACGGTGGCGGCGACGGCTACCGGTTGCGTCAGGAGTGGCTGAAGAAGGTACAGGCCCGGTTCGCGACATTCACGTGGCGGCAGATCGTCCGTGCCTATGCCCTGTACAAGAACCAGGACACGGACAAGCAGCTGCGCAACGTGAAGAACTTCGACCGGTCCGCCTATGAGTGGCGGACCCGGAAGACGTGGTTGGACCGTCTGCAGCACTGGTTCGGGTATCACCTGGACCAGACGGAGCAGGACATCCTGGAGCACTTCAAGGCCAAGGGTGGCAGCTCGGGCAGCGACTACAACATGACGGAGACGGAGAAGACCGAGTACAAGGAGCATGGCCGGGTGCTCGGCGAAGACGTCGAGGTGCTCCCGTGAGCGCCCCGAGACCGGACGATCTGCTGCAACTGGACCTGTCGGCGGCATCGCGTCAGTACGCACCCATCCCGGTGCCGACGGCAGCTGAGTGGCCACGTGCCACGATCCGGCTGGTGAACGGCTGGTGGGCGGTGAAGGTGTGGATGTTCGTGGGTACGCCTGCGCGGCGCCAGAGCCGTCTGCTGGCTGGCCAGTTCTCCGACCGGGAGAGCGCTTTTGGTTATGCCCGCTACGAGGTCGGTCTGCTGCGTTTCACGGAGCGCAACCGGCGCACGGCAGGAATGGCTGCTTCATTGATTGATGAAGTGGGCACGGCAATGGAGGCGGCAAGCCGCCCAAAATGGGAGCCGCCGTGCTAGCCCGGACGAGGGCACGGCGGTTGACGAAGTCCCCGAAGCGTGCCGATCAGATCATTGACTGGCGCGAGCTCGCGTCTTGCAAGGGCTGGGCGGAGAAGGGCGTTGACCCGTGGTTCCCCGAGCATCCGGCAGAGCCAAAGGCGTTCGAAACCGCAGCGAGGATCTGCGCGGGCTGCCCGGTGGCCCAGCAGTGCCTGGACGCGGCGATGGACGGGGAGAAGTCCCTGCATGGCCGCCAGCGGTACGGCATGTACGCGGGGATGACTCCGGGGGAGCGGTACAGCCTGCACTTGCGTAAGGCCCGGCAGGCAGCGAAGGAAGGGGAGGCAGCCTGATGGACACCAAGGAAACCACGGCTTGCCTGGTCAAGGACTGCACGACGGAAGCGAAGACTGGTGGGTATTGCGGGAAGCGCTACCAGCGGTTCCTGAAGCACGGCGACCCGTTGGCCATGGCCCTGCGGGGTGGTGCGGCGGTGAAGGCCAAGACAGCGGCCAACCCGCCGGCCCCTACCCGGCACACCTTCGAAGCAGTGTGGCCGATCACCGGCCCACACAACTGCACGGCACCGACCGCCGATGAGGCCCAGGGGTTGTGCACGATCGCGATGTTCGAGATCCACAGGATCGCCCTGGGCCTTGGCGTGGAGATGCTCGGCGCGCCGAAATTCCAGATCATCCCGACCGCATCGAACCCGCGCGCGGCAGCCCACCCCGAAGCAACGCATTGCCCGTACACGCTACGGGCCACCACCCGAGCAGCCAGAAGACAAGGAGTAACAGCATGAACACCGAAGCTGGACTGGAGTGCTGGGAGACAGAGTGGGGAGTGCTCGTAGTGTTTGGCACGCACGACCCGAACGTCGCCTACGCGAAGGCCAAGGAATGGTACTCGCAGAACAGCGAGGTGCCCGAGGATCTTGAGGAGGGGTTGCGAGACTACGCCGCTCGCTGGTGGGCAGATCCCGCCGTGAAAGACACCGACGGGGAGGCTTGGCCGGACACTTTGGTCAGTCGGGAAGAAGTCCCAGGGTGGATCCCGTATCTGGTGGTGAACTGGTGAACCGACCCGAAAAGTTCATTGGGCTGCGCCGGGCTTTTAGGGGACGTGCCAACCACTGGAAGACATCTAACCCCGATCCGAACTACATAGGTCTAGCCGTCAGTCAGGGAATGGCCCGGCGCAGGACCTCAAAAGTACCCCAGCACGCGCATCTCGCCAAGACCAGCGGCAATGAGCTGCAGACAGGAGCGACTCCGTGAGCCGCCACCCGGCAGCAGAAGCCGCCGGCCGAGCCATCGCAGAAGCACTCGACCAACCATGGGCCACCCTCAGCATCAACGACCAATCACAACTCGCGCTCGCCGGTCAGGCCGCGTTTGAGGCCTGCGCCCCGTTCGTGAAGTACGAAGTGCTATCCCGAACCGCAATTGCGGTGTCGGGGAACGGGACGAAGGACCGGGAGTTCAAGTCCTGGCTGCAAGGTATGGCGGCCGCGGCGGGCCGGAAGGCGTACCGCAGATGACGCCGGGGGAGTACGACGCGAACTGGATCTGTGCAGTGTGCGGGGACGTGAAGGTTGTCCCCTCTCTGGCCCGGGCTTGCGAAGCGAAGCACCAGCAGGAAACCGCTCCGGTAAAGGCCGGCGGCGACGAGTCTACGGAAGGAAGGACAGCAGATGCCCTGGTTGAGAGTCGGAGACACCGCGGCTAACCACCCGACGGTGCTCGGAGTTCTCGAGCACCAGGACATCGACGAGCGTCTGGTGAACGAGGTCTTCGGATTCGTGGTCAGATGCGCCGCCCAGTCGACGGCGCACCTCACGGACTACGTCGTGAACCGAGGCACCGCGCTGTCCATCGGCGGGCTGGGCCGGGCGGAGAAGCTGCTCAACGTGGCCCTGTTCGCCGGATACATGACGACGCAGGAGCGTGATCTCGGCGACGGCCAAGGCGTGCGCACCGTGTACAAGATCATGGACGAGCCCGAATTCATCCACATGCGCACCCGCGAAGAGATCGAATGGGAGAGGCAACGGAAGTCGGACAACTCCAACCCGGCCCTCATCGTCCCGGTCCGCCTTCGCGACGGAGACGCCTGCCGCTATTGCGGTCAAGTGGTGAAGTTCGCCCCAGGTGCGAGAACGGGCCGGCACGTCGGCACGTACGACCACCGCAGTCCCGGCCAAGCGGCAACGGTAGAGACCTACGTGGTCTCCTGCAAAGGGTGCAACTCGTCCAGGTCCGACAACCCGGACGCCGATAAGGCACTCCCGCTTCTGCCCGTCCCGCAGAAGCCCTACTACTCGGCGGCAACGATCGAGTGGATCAAAACCAACGAGTGGGCGCAGCGCAATGGCATCAAGGCTCCCAAGCCTCCGGCGCAGCACCTCGCTCCAGGACAGCCCTCAGGCAACGGCCACACCCGGCCTGAGGCGGCTTCCACGGTTGAGCAGGCCTCACGGCCAGTTCCCAGTGTTGAGGCCCCTGCAGAGCCATCTGCAGCGCTTCCGCAGAAATCAGCAGAATCCGCAGGAGAGCAGTCTGCCGGCGCTGTCTTTACCGGGACGGGTAGGGACGGGTCGGGTCGGGTCGGTACTGGTAGGGCAGGTTCGGTAACCCAGCCCCGTGATCAACCCTCGAAGAACAACAGACGTAGGAACAGACCGAGGAAGAGAAGGTGATCCCGTGAGTACTGGAGGTTTGGCTGGGTCGGTATTGGCCTGGTTTGAGAGGGAGTTCCAGGATCAGGTGTTGCAAGCGGCTCAGTCGTTGGGCTGGTCTCTCAGGTATCACACGCATGACAGCCGTCGTTCGGAGCCGGGGTTTCCTGATCTGGTGCTGGGTCATCCGGGGCGCGGCTTGCTGTTGTTCCGTGAGCTCAAGACCGAGAAGGGCAAGACCACGGCGAAGCAGGATGAGTGGATCATCAGGCTGGGCCTGACGGGAAACGATGCCGGTGTGTGGCGCCCCCGGGATTGGGTGAGCCGGCGGATCCACACGGAGCTGTCGGGGAGGCAGGTGCGTGATGCCTGAGTGTCGGAGCCCGGAGCCGTGTGGTTGCTGGGGTTGCGTGAGCGTGTGGGTGGAGAAGCAGGCAGAGGTCGAGATTGTGGGAGGTGTTGAGGGCGATGGGGAATGTGACTGAGCAGGACGTGATGCGGTTGGCTGACAGGCTGCTGCGTACGACGACGGAGATGGCGGTGTATCGGGACAACCAGGGGAACGAGGACCGGCACTTCTGGCAGGAGCCGCCGCTGTTCGGGTTGCTTCGTGAGGCGGTGCATCCGGATATGCAGAAACCCAAGGACGGTGGCGGTGGTGGTGCGGCTGCCGGGTCTGCTGCTGCCTTGTCGGTCGAGGCCATCGATCTGTTCATGGCCATCGACCAGGAGTCCATCGACCTGATGTGGTTGGAGCGTGAGCAGCTGGTGGCGCACCGGTTGGAGTCGATGGAGCAGCGGGTGATCGCGTGGGTTCGGTTCCTGCGGACGAAGCCGGCCCGTCGTCTCGAGGTGCGCAAGGTCTTGGGGAAGTGGATCACCCAGATCGAGAGCCTGCTGGATCCGGCCAAGACTATTGAGCTGCGTGGGTCGGTGTGCCCGAACTGTAGGAACAAGTGGGCGATGGTGCCTGAGTTCGGGGAGTTGTTTCGCAAGACGGCGTTGGTGGTTGCTGTTGGGTCGGAGCAGGTGCTGGCCAGATGCAGGTCGTGCGAGTCGGAGTGGCCCGCTGCGTCCATCAATTCGCTGGCCGACACGCTCAATCAACCCGCATGACAACGCGTGGGTCGATGCGTTAATCTATAACCAATGAGCGAAGCTGTCTCTTCAGCCAGCTCAAGAGAAGCCCGGACAATCCCCCCAAGGTGTCCGGGCTTCTCGCATGTCTGGAGGTTGTGATGCCGAGAGCAATGCCCAAGCCGTGCAGTCACCCGGGTTGTCCGGAGCTGGTGGCCACGGGTCGGTGCGATGCTCATCGAGCACAAGCTGAACAGCAACGAGGCAGCAGTGGTGAGCGAGGGTACAACTCGCCTGGTCATCGTCTTCGCTTCCGCGAAGGAGTGCTCGCCAGGGACCCGATCTGTGTCATCTGTCGCCGGAGACCATCGACTGAGGCCGACCACCACCCGCTGTCTCGAAAGGGACTGATAACGCTGGGTCTGGATCCGGACAATCCCAAACGAGGCCGCGGATTGTGCCAGCCATGTCACGCCGCCGAGACGGCAAAAAACCAGCCCGGAGGGTGGAACCGGGCACAGTGAAACCGGCGTGTCGCCTTGGCTTGGCGGGGTTTTTGGGGGTGGGGGTGACCCCCTCGGGCGTCTCCGAGATAGCCGCCGGGCAGGGCAATTCATACACCCGCAGGTTAGAGCTTTTGTATCAGGGGGTACCCGTGCCAGGTCCTGCTGCGAAGCCGGCGCTTGCCGTTGTCCGTGAGGGAAACCCCGGTCACCGGCCTGTGCCGGAGGGTGCTGTCTTGCCGCCGCCGGCCGAATTCGCGGAGCCGGACTGGACGAAGATCATGCCGGAGTCGAAGGCACCGCGGAAGCCGAAGGAGCCTGAGCGGGACCCGGACGAATCGATCGAGCACTTCACCCAGCGGGTCTACCGGTGGGAGAAGCAGATGCAGGCTTACGAGCTGCGGCGGCAGGCGATCAACGGCACGCGGTTCGTGAAGAAGCGCGCGTCGGCTGAATGGCAGCGGGTCGTGCCGGTGCTGCGCAACAGCGTGGGCCTGAGCGACGTCGACCATTCCCTGGTGAAGGACTACTGCATCTGCGTGGCCCGCCTCGAGTGGTGCGAGCACGAACTCTCCCGGGAGGGCCTGAAGGTACTGGGCCAGCGCGGGGAAACGAAGAACGGACTGCAGACGACGGCCAACGGTTACCGGGCTGCGGTGCGGACCTACACCCGGGAACTGGGCCTATCGCCGTCGGCAAGAACGTCGATCCCGGCGCGGCCCGACGACGATGGCGACGAATCAGACCCGTTCGACTGACCGACTCCCGCCGTCACTGATGGCAGGAGGCCGGGATGTTGGATTACTCGCTCGACGACCTGCCGGCGCCCTACGACGCTCTGATCGAGCTGGGCATCACCCACGAGCAGATCGTCGAGGCAGCCAAGCGCCGGCCCCTCGTCGTGGCCTTCCAAGCAGACAAGCACCCGGGCGCCTGGTTCGACGTGGACCGCGCCCGGAAGGCGCTGAGGGCCCTCGGGGCGTTCAAGCACACGAAAGGCCGCTGGGCGGGTACCCGGATGCGCCTGGGCGAGGGCCTGGACTCGTGGCAGGCCGTCTGGGTGCTGGCACCAGTCTTCGGATGGGTCTATCACGACCCCGAGATCGACCTCGTCGTCCGCGTCATCCGCTCCGTGTGGATCGAGATTCCCCGTAAGAACGGCAAGTCGACGTTCGCGTCGGGGATCTCCGGTGTGCTGCTGCTCGCCGACGGGGAGATGGGAGCCGAGGTCTACAACGCCGCGGGCTCCGTGACCCAGGCCGGCCGCGTGTTCGAGGACGCGAAGATGATGCTGCGCACCTCAGCGGCCGCCAGGAAGCGCACCGAGTCGCTCAAAGATGTTGTCCGGGTACCGAAGACCAACGGCATCCTCCGCGTTCTCTCACGGGTTGCAGAGACCGCCCACGGCTTGAACGTCTCCGGCGCAACGATCGATGAAATCCACACGCTGCGCAACCAGCGAAAGCTCGTCGAGGCCATCGAGACCGGCACCGGCGCCCGAACCCAACCGCTGATCGTGTTCATCACCACCGCCGACGAGGCGGAAGAGGGCACGATCTACGACGAGAAGCACACCTACACCCGCAACGTCGCCAACAACGTCGTCCAGGACCCCGCCCACTACGGCGTGATCTGGGCGGCCGACGAGAACGACGACCCCTACGCGGAGAAGACCTGGTTCAAGGCCAACCCCGGCCTCGGCAAGTCCCCGACCCTGGCCTACATGCGCCGCGAGGCCATCAAGGCCCAGGGTTCACCGTCCTACGTCCCTACATTCCTCCAGCTGTCCCTGAACCGGCGCTCGCCGAACCAGGCGCGCTGGGTTGACCTCACCCGCTGGGACCCTCTCGGCGGCGCGCAGCGCACTCCGTTGCGGGGCCGGCGGGCGTGGGGTGGTCTCGACCTCTCGGCGACGTCGGACTTCACTGCGTGGTCGGTGTGGGCGGAGTCGAATCGGCCCGGCTTCGAGCTGGACTTGTTCACCAGGTTCTGGGTGCCTGAGGAGCGCGTATACGACCTGGAGAAGCAGCTGATGGTGCCTCTGCGGGACTGGATCGACCGCGGCTACGTGACCACCACGGAGGGCGACGTCATCGACTACTCGGCAGTGAAGGCCGCGGTGATCGGGGACTGCAACCACTTCGATATGCAGCGCGTCTCCTACGACCGCATGTTCGCTGGCCAGCTGGTCCAGGAACTCGATCAGGAGCTGCGCGGCGTGGAGATCGCCGCGGTGGCGCAGACGTTCTACGGCCTCTCGCCGGCGGCGAAGGAGATGGAGCGGTTGTGGAAATCCAAGAGCATGCGCCACGACGGTTCGCCGGTGATGCGGTGGATGGCCTCCGTGGTGGAGGTCAAGACCGACGATTTGGACAACATCAGGCCGGTGAAACCGGACAGGAAGCGCTCCAGCGCCCGTATCGACGGCTTCCAGGCCGCCGTGACTGGGCTGGACGGCATTGTCCGCACGTCCCTGGAACAGAAGCAGACGTTCGTCTATACGGGCACTGGAACGAGACGGAGGTGAGCCGGTGTTTTTGACCCTTCAGGACGCGATCCAGGAGACGGACCGGCTGCAGCGCGAGCTGGACAACCGTCGTCCCGAGATCAGTAAGCGGATCCAGTACTTCAAGGGCGAGACCGGGCAGTTGCGTTTCGCGTCTGAGAAGTTCGGGCAGTACTTCGACCGCCAGTACACGGGGTTCTCGGATAACTGGTGCATGCCGGTGGCCCAGGCCCCGGCAGAGCGCATGAACCTGCTGGGGCTGCGTCCCTACGGTCGGGCCACCGGCGTCGACTCGGAGATCGAGCGCGCCTGGTACGGGAATGACGCCGATGCCGGGTCCTCGGAGGCCTTCCTGATTTTCGGGGTTGCCTCCCGGTCGTTCTCGCTGGTCCATCCTTCAGGGCAGGGCCCTGACGGGCTGCCGGCCATCACCTGGGAGCACCCTGAGACAGCGATCGTGGACACAGACCCCATGACCCGGCAAGACCGGGCGGGGTTGGTGGTCTGGGCCGACGACAAGGTCGACTACGCGACCCTGTACACCCCGGAGCAGGTGTTCCGGTTCAAGCGCAAGACCGCACAGGAACGCTTCGAGCGCCAAGATGTCCCCGTCAGGGGTGGCGGATGGGAGCTCCGCGACCCGGATGTGGTCTACGAGCCCAACCCGCTGGGAGAAGTCCCGCTGACGGAACTGCAGAACCAGACGCTGCTTGATGACAAGCCGATCTCCGACATTTCCGGGGTCATGGCCCTGCAGGACTCGATCAACCTCATCTGGGCGTACCTGCTCAACGCACTCGACCAGGCCTCACTGGCTGCCCGAGTAGTCACCGGCGCCGAACTGCCGAAGACCCCGATCCTGAACAAGGACGGGCAAGTCATCGGCACGCAGGACGTTGAGCTCGACGAACTGATGAAGGAACGCATCCTCTGGATCCCCGGCTCGGAAGTCGACATCAAGGAATGGTCGGCAGCTAACCTCGAAGCGTTCTCCGGGGTGATCGAACGGATCGTCGAGCACATCGCCGCCCAGACCCGCACCCCGCCGCACTACCTCGTCGCGAAGATGATCAACACGGCAGCGGAGTCCCTGAACATCGCAGAGGCCGGCCTGGTCTCCAAGACCCAGGAGCGGATCCGATACGCGAGCCGCGGGATGCGCAAGACCATGCGCCTGATCGCCAAAGCGCAGGGAGCGGACCAGCGCCGCCTGCACGCCATCAGCGCCGGTCAACTGATCTGGGCCAACGTCCAGTACCGCTCCGAGGCGCAGATGGCCGACGTCGCGGTCAAGCTCAAGTCATCCGGATTCCCCCTGGAGTACATCGCCGAGAAGCTCGTCGTCGACCCGTCCGAGGTGCGGCGCATCATGAAGATGCACCGCGCCGAGTTGGCAGCTGACCCGTTGGCAGCGGCCCAGCAGGCCATGAACCAGGGCTTCGGGTAATGAACGACGTCACGGCGATCGCCCAACAGCATCACGCATTCGGAAAGACACTGCAGACCGCAGCCGCCAGGGACGCAACCGCGCTCTGGCGGCGGGTCGACCCGGACCGAATCGTGCCTTCATGGGCGGACCTCCTCCCGCAGGCCGTCGCATTGGTCACCGCAGCGCAACTCACCGCAGCCGAGGACGGTGCCGCCTACACCACAGCCGCCCTCGCCGCACAGGGCATCCCCACCAGCGGCCCCCAGATCGACCCGGCAGGGTTCGCGGGGACCACGTACCCGCTCAACCCGGCCATCAACGGCTTCAACCTCACCGACACCTTCATGGCACCCGCCTACGCCACCCTGGCGCTCATCAAAACCGGCTACGACCCCAGCAGGGCGCTCGCCGGTGGGCTCAACCAGGTGTTGCTGCGCACGCAGCTACAGGTCGCGGACGCGGGGCGTCAGGCCGGCGGGGTGATGCGGTCCAGCCGGGACGTGTCGGTGGGCATGGTCCGGATGGTGAGTCCGGGCTGCTGCTCACGGTGCGCGATCTTGGCGGGGAAGTGGTACCGGCGTAATGCCGGGTTCGACCGTCACCCAGGCTGCCGGTGCACGGGGATTCCAGCGCTCGAAAACGAAGCCGATAACTACCTCACCGACCCGTACGAGTACTTCAACTCGCTGGACGCGGATGAGCAGCGCCGGATCTTCACGAACGCCGGGGCGAAGGCCATCAACGACGGGGCGGACATCTTTCAGGTCGTCAACGCACGCTCCGGGATGTACACCTCATCGGGCGGATCGCTGGTCACCCGGGAAGGTGTCACCCGGCGCGGCTACTTCGGCAGCCTGGAGAACTCCCGCGGCTTGACCCGGGACCGGCGGAAGGGGGAACGCTACGGCGTTACCACCCGCCAGCGGATGATGCCCGAGGAAATCTACAAACGGGCTCGCGGCAACCGTGAGCGCGAGATCTCTCTGCTCACCGAGTACGGATACATCACCCCCGTCGGCCAAGTGCCTACCGGGGCGATTCGAGGTGCCGGCGCCGGATACATGGGCGGCCGGAAACCACGCTACTGACCGGCAACCGGCCAGCAGCCTTCAACCCCTGATACCGCGCAATGCGGGAACGGAGAACATCATGCCCAAGAACACACTGCCCACTCGTACCGTGCACGGCATCGACATGAGTGCACCCGACGCGATCGAGCAGCTGCTCGCACACCACCGTGCAACCTTCGGGAACGCGGTGATGCTGGCCGCCACCGATGGCACCGACGGCGAAGACCAGGACGACGCAGACGATGCCGGAGACGGCGACGACGGCGAAGACCAGGACGACGCAGACGATGCCGGAGAAGGCGACGACGGCGACGCAGAGGGCGGTGACGCAGGGCTCGGAGACAAGGGCAAGCGGGCGCTCGACTCCATGAAGGCCAAATGGAAGGCCGAGAAGAAGCGAGCCGCGGACGCCGTGGCCGAACGCGACCAGCTCAAGGCCGAGAAGGACAACGCCGGCAAGGCCCCAGAAGAGCAGGCCCTCGAAGCAGCACGCGCCGAAGCCCGCGCCGAAGCACTCGCAGCCGGCAGCAAAAGAATTCTGCGTTCCGAGGTCAAGGCAGCAGCTTCCAAGAAGCTCGCCAACCCCGCGCTCGCAGTGAAACTGATCGACCTCGATGACCTCGAAGTCGACGACGACGGCAACGTCGACGAGGACGCAATCGCAGAAGCGATCGATGACCTCCTGAAAGAAAACCCGTTCCTGGCCGCGCAAGGCGCCGGGGTGCGGTTCGATTCCGCCCGGGGCAAGTCCCAGCGGAAACAACAGCTGTCCCGCCAAGACCTCAAAGGCATGACGCCCGAGCAGATCGCCAAGGCGTACGACGAGGGCCGCATCAAGGGATAGCACCCCCACCAACGCATTGCACCCAGAAAGGAAGCCACCGTGGCTATCACCAAGTTCATCCCCGAGGTCTGGTCCGCCAAGATCCTCACCACCTTCCGCGAGAAGGCGATCTTCGCCGGCCTCGTGAACCGCGACTACCAGGGCGACGTCCGCGCCGGCAACACGGTCCACATCCCCGGCATCACCGACGTCACGATCAAGAACTACAAGACCGGCAGCGTCTCCGACGGCGCCGGCGGCACCCTGCCCCGGACCACGACCGCCGAGGGCATCAGCGACACCGGCGTCGACCTGCTCGTCGACCAGGAGAAGAACTTCGACTTCTACGTCGACGACATCGACGCCGCGCAGGCCAACACCCGCCTCATGACTCCCTACGCGGAATCCGCCGCACTGGGCCTCATCGAGGACGCCGACAAGTTCCTCGCCGCACTCGCCGTGACCGGTGGCACGGCAGTCACTCCCGGGGCTGCGGCCACCGACGGGGAGACGGCCTGGAACGTCATCCGCGACCTGCGCAAGGCCCTGAACAAGGCCAAGGTCCCCTCGGGCAATCGCCTGTTCGTGGCCAATGCCGAGTTCACCGCGCTGCTCGAGGAGAACGACGCCAAGCTCATGTCGGCGAACACGGCCGGCAGCACGGCAGGCCTGCAGGAAGCGGCGCTGCCGCGCATCCTCGGGTTCGACGGGTTCAACTCGGAGAACCTGCCGACGACGGCGAAGCCGCAGATCATCGCCTTCCACAAGTCGGCGCTGGCCTACGTGTCGCAGATCGACAAGACCGAGGGCATGCGGGCGGAGAACAAGTTCGCCGACCGCCTGCGCGGCTTGCACGTCTACGGCGGAAAGGTCCTGCGCCCGACCGCTATCGCAACCTGGACGGCAGCCTGATGAGCCCGCGCGTCGTGGGCCCTTCGAGGCAGGTCATCGACGTCGACGAGTCCATTGCTTCCGGGCTCGTCGACGGTGGCCACTGCGAGTACGTCAAGGAGCACGCCGACGGCGAAACCCCGGCCGACGACCAGAAGCAGCAGGAGCCCCCACAGGGCGACGGCAGCGGGTCGGACGACCAGACGTCCGGCAGCGACTCGGAAGAGCCACAGGACGAAGCAGGCGACCGCCCGGCAGGGAATGCCAGCCGCGAGGTATGGGTGGAGTTCGCGCTCGCCCAGGGCAAGACCGAGGACGACCTGCAGGGTCTCAAGCAGACCGAGATCCGGGCGCTGTTCGCAGACCAGACGGAATAACGAGGAGGTGGCCCGGTGGCCGACCTGATTACCAAGGACGACCTGAAACCCTACGGGGCCACGGACGAGCAACTTGCCCTGCCCCTGGTCGACGTGCTCATCGGTTCCGCGTCCGACGCGGTGATCGACGCCGCCGGGTCACCCATCCTCGAATCCCGCTCCACTGTGGAGATCACGGCCATGCCGGCCCGAATCCTCCGCCTCCCGGGCCTGCCGGTCCGCGAGATCCATTCAGTCACCATCGACGGGCAACCCGTCACCGGGTGGACGCGGATCGCCGCGGGCATCTATCGCGAGCCGCGCTGGTCGCACGACCGGCTAGAGATCGTGACCGTGGAATACACGCACGGTCTGCCCGCGGTCCCGAACGATGTGAAAGACCTCGTCGCGCGGATGGTCCTCGCTGGCCTGATTGCCGCTGAGGACGGGCCGGCTGCGTTCGCTCTGAACAACGGCGGAGTGTCTTCGGTGGCCATCGATGACTTCAAGGAGGCCTACGCAACGGGGGTCGACGTCGAAGCTGTCACGGAGATGACCCTGCCGGAGCGCACCCGGCGCTGGCTGGAACGCCGCTTCGGCGGCGGCGGGCCCAACATCAGGGGCCAGTTGTGATCGCCGCACGCGCTCGACTGGCCATCGCGCGCGGTCGACGCCTGGCGGAGGCCCTGATGATCGATACCTGCGAAGTCCGCAGGAAGTCGGGCGGACTGCCGGTCACGGATGAGGACGGCAACGTCACCATGCCCTCAGAGGTGGTCTATTCCGGTCCGTGCAAGATCCAGACCGGGGTCCCGCAAGCGCACAACCCGGAGGCGGGGGAGCACCAGTTCACGGTGGAGACCCTGCAGCTGCACGTACCGGTGGGCGCAGGGCTCATAACCGGCGACCTGGTCAACATCACGGACGCCCTCGACCCGAACGTGCAGGGTCTCAAGCTCCGGTTGGTCGAGCTCGCTCGCGGCACGTTCAAGACCGCGGCCAGATGGAACGTGGAGGCGGTGACGGCATGAGCTTCGACGCATCCGAACTTCATGATCTGGCCCGTGATCTGGGCACCGTACCGCAGAGGGCTTTGCCGGAGGTGAAGAAGGTCGTCTCCAAGGGTGCGCTCAACGTGAAGAACCAGATCCGGAAGGACTTCAAGGAGTCCAGCTCGTTCGACCACATCTTCCTGGTCAATTACAACCTGAACGTCGACGACACCGGCGTGGAAGCGGAGATCGCCCCGTACATCGAGTCTGAGGGGTTCAAGAACCTGGTGGGCATTGCCATAAACGGCGGTGCCCAAGGCGGTGGCGGGACGGTGACTGATCCGCTGGTCGCGTTGCGTGCAGAGGAGCCGAGGTTCGTGGAGAACATCGCCAAGCTGACGGGATTCATTTTCGATGGCTGAGCAGATCTACAACGCGGTCCTGGCTGCCATGCCACAGGGACTAACCGTGTACCAGGGCATGGCGCCGAGCCCCACAGGGCCTGCGGCTTTCCCCTATGTCGTCCTCTGGGGCGGGCCGGGGGCCGAATCAGGGGAGGGCCTGGACGGCCGCTCTGACGGCCTCGACCTGTCAATGAGGCTCACGTATGCCGGGCTGACGTTTGTCGCCGTCCTGAGGGTAGCCAGCCGGGTGCGGGAGGCCTTGCAGGACCGCCGGCTGGTGGTCGCTGGACGCGTGTTGGCACCGCTGCACGTGAGTCAGTTGCAGAACATTCGGCCGGACTTTGACATCACCATCCCGACGGCGGGGCTGAATCCATATTTTGCGGTGGATGAGCTCCGCAGCATTTCGACCCGCTAGTACCGACAACCCATGAGGAGGCCCACCGTGGCAACCGAGAAACCGTCCGAGGAAGCCGCGGGAACCGTGGCCAAGTCGGCCGACGCAGAACCGGCTCCGGCCGGTCGCAAGTACGACCCGAACAAGCGGGTCCGAGTGATGGACGTGTTGACGAAGCAGGTTGTTCGTCGGTCCGTTCCCGAGTCGTGGCTGGATGGCCGCTTCCCGAATTTGAAAGAAGTCCCCTCGACTAAGAAAGCAGGTAAGTAATCATGGGTTCTCTCGGCCCCAAGATGCTCAACACCGCGAATCGACGCCTTGATTGGGTGCCGACGATCGCGGACATCACGAAGCCCACTCCCACCGAACTGAACGCCGGGGTCAACCTGACGTGCCGGGTCACAGTCGCGAACTACCAGTTCGGGATCACGGGAACGAACATCATCACTGACCCGTCCCCGTGCGACAGCATCGAAGCCGGCGCCCCGGGCATGGACACGTTCGAGGCCTCCTTCGACATGTTCCGGTTCAAGGACACCGTTGACGACCTCGCCTGGACGACGTTCACGGACAAGAACCTGGCTGGGTTCTTGGTCGAGCGCGTGGGGCAGGTTGCCGAAGGCGAGAAGCCCGAGGACGTGCCGTACGCGGCCGACGACGAGGTGGCGATCATGCAGGGCCTTACCTTGTCTCCGCAGCCGCTCTCCCCGGCCACGGCGGGCTTCGAGAAGTTCAAGCAGGGTTTCGCCCCGCAGTCCTTCGCGCCCCGCGCGATCGTCGCCGCTGGAGCCTAACCGCTCCCTCACAACTGCCTTGGCGGGCGTTGGTCAGGCTCCGCCCGCCAAGGTGCACCACCCTGAACAACCCGAGCCTGCCCACACTCTTAGGAGCCTGAAACCCATGACCGAAAACCAGATCCCCGCCCCGTCCGCAGAGCTCGACTTCGACGCATGGCTGGCCGGCGGAGAACGCGCCGCCCACTACGTCAACCTCTACTCCCGCCTCGACCTCATCGCCTCCATCGAAGAACTCCAGAAGCAACTGGTGGCGATCGACGAAGTCACAGAGGGCGACGAAGCCATGGGCGGCAACGAAGACCCCAACGAGGACCTCCACGAACAGGTCAACGCGCTCTACGCCGAAGTAGACGCTTCCAAACGCGAATTCCGGGTAGAAGCCCTAACCGACGAAGAGTCGGACGAGATCCAGAAGCAGGTCCGCACCGACCTGTCCGACCAGATCGACGCGGCAGCCACCGAGGGGCAGACGGAAGCACGGAAGACGGCCAAACGCCTCGGCATCACCGCCCCCGGAGACATCAACAACCTCGTCCGTGTAGGCGCAAACGAGACTGCGACCGCACTGGTCAACCGTGAGGCCGCGCTGCGCAAGATCGCCCAGGCGACGAAGGTCCGGCAGGGCGGCGACTGGCTGCCACTCACTGTCGGCCAGGTCCGCGCCCTCTACAAGAAGCTCGGCCAGGCACAAATCGACATGCTCGCCGACGCCGCCATGAAAGCCGCGAACGAGGTACCCGAGGTCACGATCCCAAAATCGTAGAAGCCCTCGCAAAGCCGCGCTGGACGCACCTGCTCGACTTGGTGCGCACAGCGCGGACCTGGAGGCTCCCTCCCACCGTCCTACAGGGCTTACGGAAAGAGGACGGGACCTTCAACTACCAGGACAGGATCCTCGCGCTCGCCGTCCAACGGTTCGAAGACTCGTTGTGTCCTGACTGCGGCCTGCCTGCTTCTGTGGCTAAGGGCGACCACAACGTGGGCCGCATCGAGGTTAACGAAGGCGACATGTGCCACGGCTGTGTCGCCGTAGAGGAACACCGGGCAGACAAGAGCCGCCAGTCCTACCCAGGACAGAAGCACTACCTAAAGATCGACTGGGATTAGTCGACAGGCTTCTCGCGCCGACGGCCGATGCCGACTAGCAGGGTGATGAACCCGGCGAACGCGGCGAAGGTTCCCACGCCTTGCAGTCCCGCCGCGTCTCCGGTGGTCCCGATGATCGCGAATGCGACGCCGAAAACGAGTAGCGCGAGCCCGGTCATGATCGTGTTGTGCCCGCGCTTATGCCGGACGCTTCCCCCATTTTGAGTCATACGCCGATTATCACACGGCTGGAACTAGCAACTGAATAGCGGAGGTGGCCTGTGGCCAAGCGTGAGGTAGTCGTTCGGATGAAAGCCGAAATCTCGTCGTTTAAGCGGGATATGGCCGTAGCGGCGTCGTCCGCCAGGAAGGCTGCCAAAGAAGTCGAGGACTCGGGAGTCAAGGCCCGGTCGGGAATCGGCAAGCTGGGTGAGGTAGCGAAGTCCCATGAGAAGGCTTGGGACCAGGCGTCCAGCGCCCTGGTAGGTGGCGGCGCGGCTATCGTGGGCGGCCTGGGTCTTGCCACGAAGGCTGCCATGGACTGGGAGTCGGCATGGACGGGCGTGAAGAAGACTGTCAATGGGTCCGACGACCAGCTGGCAAAGGTTGAGGACGGGCTCCGTGGTCTCGCAAAGACCCTCCCCTCGACTCACGCGGAAATCGCAGGCGTAGCCGAGGCAGCAGGTCAGTTGGGTGTTGCCACCGGTGATGTCGTCGGATTCACGAAGACGATGATCGACCTCGGTGAGTCCACGAACCTGACCGCGGAGGACGCGGCGACGAATATCGCCCAGATCTCCAACGTCATGGGCACCATGAAGCGCGAAGGAGTTCTGGGAGTCCAGAAGTTCGGGTCTGCTTTGGTCGCCCTCGGTAACGACGGGGCATCCACCGAGGTCGAGATCCTCAATATGGCGCAGCGCATCGCAGGTGCCGGTGCAACCATCGGCGCTTCCGAGTCCGATGTTCTCGCCCTGTCGAACACGCTCGCGTCCATGGGTGTCCGCGCCGAAATGGGTGGCGGCGTCACGACCCGCGTCATGCTGAAAATGTACTCCGCCGTGCAAGAGGGCGGGGACAAGCTTCAGGCGTTCGCGAAGGTTGCCGGCACCAGTGCCGAAGAGTTCGGCCAGAAGTTCAAGGACGACCCGATCCGGGCGATGGACCTTGTCAACAAGGGGCTGAAGCGTGTCCAGGATGGCGGCGGGAACGTCGTCGCCACGATGAAGGAACTCGGGATCAAGGGAACCGAGGAAACGCAGGTCATGCTGCAGTTGGCCGCGTCCGGTGACCTGCTCTCTGATTCGTTGAATCTTGGGTCGCAGGCGTGGGATCAGAACCTGGCCCTCGCAAAGGAGGCTGAGCAGCGGTACGCGACGGCTGAGTCGAAGGTCAAGATCGCGTGGAACAACATCAAGGATTCGGCTATCGACGCCGGGTCTGTGCTGCTGCCCATGGTGTCGCAGATTGCCGAGGGTGCCGCGACCCTGGGTGGCGCGTTCGGGGCTCTCCCTGCCCCCGTGCAGGGCGCCGTGGTGGGGCTTGCCGGTGTTGCCGGTGTTGCCGCTCTTGCTGTGGGCGGGACGATGAAGCTGGCGAAGGGTGCGCTCGATACTGTGTCCGGGCTGCGCGCCTTGTCGGGCGAGTTCCCGAAGACCATCAGTGGGCTCGGGAAGCTAGCCAAGGCTGCAGGTTATGCTGCCGCAATTGCGGGGGTTGGCATCGCGATCGCGAAGATCGCCGAAGCGAACTACATGGACGACATCGACACCGGCATGGGCCGTGTCGCCCTGGCCATCGCGAAGGTCGCCGCCGGGGCGCCGGACGCCTCGCAGGCCATCGACGACCTGTTCAAGGACCGCAATGGTGGAAACCTGACCGGCGATGTCGAAGACCTCGAATCTGCGATCGACCGCACGTTCAACAAGTCCGCTGGCGAGAAGTTCAACGACTGGGCCGAGAAGGGCATCAACGCAGTCACGGGGATCAAGGGGTCCTCGCAGATCCTCGGCGACACGTGGGGCCGTATTGACCAGCAGCTCGCCGACATGGTCAACAGCGGTAACACCGAGGACGCCACCAAGTCATTCGAGGCGATCTCTGAAAAGGCCAAGGAACAACGCGTCAGTGTCGAACAACTGAAGACACTGTTCCCTGGATACAAGGATGCCCTCGACGGGGCTGCCGCATCCAGCGAAGACCTCGGCACAAAGGCCGAGGGTGCCGCGGGAAGCCTCGACGAGCTCGGCGCATCTGGGGATGACGCTTCGGCGGCTTCAAAGGAAGTTGCGGATGCACTGGAGAAAGTTGGCCTCGCCGCTGACGGGACTGTAACGTCCCTGTCGGCCTATCTCGATGCACTCGTCTCTTCTGGACTGGCTACGATGTCCAGCCGGGAAGCCTCCTTCAAGTGGGCCGAATCCCTGCGGAACACGTCGAAGGAAGTCGACGAAATTGCCAAGTCCCAAGGCAAGCTCGGCGCCGTCCTCGCGAAAGGGAAGGACGACTTCAACCGGAACACCGACTCTGGACTTGCAGGTCTGCAGCTCTTCCAGGGGAAGCTGCAGGAAGGCATCCAAGTCGCCCAAACGTACGCGGCGGACAGCACGAAGTCCCAGGGCGACGTGGTCAAGCAGCTGCAGTCGACCTACGACGCTGCGGTGAAGGTTGGCACCGGTTTCGGCATGTCGAAGACGGCTGCGGAAGGACTTGCACGGGAGACGCTGCACATCCCGAAGGACGTGTCGATCAAGACATGGTTCGACGAGACCGCGAAGGGCATGGCCAATGACCTGACCGGCGCGCTGGACGCGATGCCGGATCGCAAGGACATCAAGGTGTTCGTGTCTGATGATGGCACTGTGAATCTGACACAAGCTCAGATTGACGCGATCATGGGGCAGACGGTCCTCACTGAGGTCACAGATGCCGGCACCGTCCTGCACGTGCAGGGCAAGATCAACGGTGTCACCGATGGCGATGCCCGGCTCCTCGTCCGCGATGACGGGACCGTGTCAATCGTCCAGGGCAAGATCAACGGGGTCAAGGACGGGTCTGCGACCGTGAAGGTCGGAGAGACCGGCATCTCCGCCGTGCAGGCCGCGATCAACTCGATCACTGGCCGCAGCGTGAACGTCACGGTGAAGCAGAAAGTCGAGCAGCAGCTCGTCCCGTTCCACCAGCCGGCAAGGTTCTTCGACAAGCTCGGCGGCGGTGCCAACGGTGGCCGGGTAGGAAACCTGCCCCGGCGCGCCGGCGGCGGACGTCTACCGACAACAGGCCTCGGCGAAGACATGATCCTCGGCGTCAACGGCGCCGGCATGCCCCTCGCCCGGGTCAACGACCGCGAATGGGTGATCAACCAGAAGTCGTCCGACAAGCACGACGGACTCCTCGGGATGATCAACCGCGACGACCCGCGCCTCGAATCGATGAAGGGCCTGATGGGCCTCGCCTCCGGTGGCCGCGTGTCTGCATCCTCGCGTGCTTCGGGTGAGGCGCAGGCGCTGCAGTCTGACGTTGCGTCGTTGAAGTCGTATCTCCGGGGCGAGAAAGCCCAGGAGAAAGCGGCTCAGCGCTCCTACGACCGTATCGACGGGAAGAAGGAGAACAAGGGCGCGAAGTCTGCGGCGAAGCGTCGCCTGAATGCGGCGAAGGCTGACGTGAAGCGGACTGAAGCCCAGATTGATCGGGCGCAGAAAGCCTTGCAGGACACGAAGGCGAAAGCCGGTCGTCTCTCCGAGGAGCAGTTCGATCTGGCCCGGGACCTGAAACGCGGGAGCATTACCGAATCGTTCACCAGCGGGTCGGGCATGTCCGTCGTGGACAGGTTGTTCGAGCAGTCGAAGAACAAGGATCTGTCGAAGGGGCAGCGCTCCGCTCTGCGGTCCACGGCCTACAAGATGGAGTCCGAACTCCTGAAGCTGGAGAAGCGGTCAGACTCGCTCGCAGCCTCGCTGGAGAAGGCGACGAAGAAGCGTGACGACCTGCTGTCGGTGCGTGACTCCGTCGCTGGCGGCCTGCGGGGTGAGTACTCGCTGGAGTCGGCCCTGTCGCGGCATTACGAGTATTCGACGGCGCCGGCCACCGCGAAGGGGTTGGCGTCGCAGGCAACCGCGCAGGCGTCGAAGATCAAGGCGTTCGCGTCCAAGCTCGACAAGCTCCGGAAGAAGGGTTACCCGTCGGCGATCATCCAAGAGGTCGCCGAGCTCGGCACCCTGAAAGGTGGCGCTGCCGCGGATGTCCTGCTGGCTGGGACGGCTTCGGATGTGAAGGCATTTCAGAAGGCGTACAAGAACATCGACAAGTACTCGAACACTGCTGGCCAGTACGTGACCGAGTCGATGTACAAGGGCGGACTGGATGCCGCCGCTGGGCTCGTGAACGGGCTGCTGTCCAAGGAAAAAGACGTCGAGTCCGCCACCTACAAGCTCGGCAAGGCGGCAGAGCGCGGATTCCAAAAGGCCCTCGACATCCACTCACCGTCACGGGTGATGATGCAAGCCGGCATCCACACTGGCGAGGGGGCCGAACTGGGCATCCTCGCCAAGGTGTCGGACGTGCAGAAGGCCATGGGCCAACTCACGGAAGTCCCGGGCGCGACCTCGTGGGGCACCCCCGCAGCCTCCGTTGCCGCTCAGTCGCAAATCGCGCCGACGGTCAACCTCACGGCCGTTGTCGAGAATCCGTGGACCGGCGAGCAAATCGAAGCGAAGGTCCGCACGGTCGCCAACCATTCCGTGCCCGCGGCAGCAAACAAGCTCATCCGTCGGAATGACTTCGGCGGCGTCCATAAGGGGAGGTACTGATGGCTGTCCTGCAAGATGGCGACTTCGAGCTCGACGGCTACCTGTTCTCGGGATGCAAGGACACCCCCGCCTATGTGCGGTCCTTCAGCCAGGGGAAGGTGGACCACCGGATCCAGGATGCGGTGAACCCGGTCGGAGACAACATGTTCTTCGGCCGGGACTACCTCACCCCGGCGTCGTGGGAGTTCGGGTTGCGGATCCGGCAGGAGGGTATCGGGCAGGCCGCCAGCATCTTCGGCGGTCTGGTGAAGGCGTGGCGGGCTGATTCCAAGCGCCTCACCCCCGGCGCCATGTCGGTCCTCCGGTACAACCGGGGCGGGGTCACGCGGCGCGTCTACGGGCGCGCTCGGGGCATTGTCCCGAACATGGAGAACGGCTGGATTGCCGGGATCATCGACGCCGACACGGTGTTCGACCAGGCAGACCAGTGGCACTACGACGACGCGGCCCGTTCGCTGGTCGTGACTCTCATTCCCGGCACGCCCGGTGGTCTCTTGTCGCCGCTGATCAGCCCGTTGACGACGATTGCCGGGGGAACGCGACAGGGAATCATCGAGGAAGTCGGCGGCGAGGGCCCCGCGCCTTACACGGTGAAGTTCAGCGGGCCGGTCACCGATCCGTCCGTCATCGTGTCTGGACGCGAGGTCAAGCTCCTGACGACGCTGGCCTATGACCAGGTGGCAACTATCGACACCCGCCTGATGACCGCAACCCGGAGCGACGGCGCAAATCTGTCCGGCGCCCTATCACGCAAGACCCGACTGACGGAGTCGCGCATCAAACCCGGGCCCGCCGAAGTCATTTACAGCGGCACGGACGCAACCGGGACTTCCACATGCACAGTCACGTGGCGTCCCACCTACTACGGATTCTGAGGAGTAAACAATGCCCGCTTACCAAGCCAGCATGGCCGTCCGAGACCCATTCACTGGAGCACGACTGATAGTCAATGGAGAACTCTCCATCGACGAATCACAGTTCTTCTGCTCGAGCCCGCGGGGGCAGCACACGAATCAGGCCACGCCCGCCGGGCCGGGTGCGTCGGAACTCATCCGGCGCACCCAGCAATCGAGCAGGTCAGACCTATCCGACGGCTGGCCGGGCGCTACCAACGCCAGCTGATTCCAGCTTGGCAATGCGGTCTTCCAGCCTCTGGATTGTCTGTGTGAGCACCTGCACCTGGGATTGGTGAAGGTTCAGCAGATCCAGGTGGGCACGTGACTCCTCGGGATCCTCTGATAGTGCGCTTCGTGCCTGAATCAGCTGTTCAGAGAGTAAAACCTCGTAGCTCTTGGCAAGACCTGTGGCCATGTTATTCCCCCTAATTTCGGGCGCGCAGTGGTTCTGCGCTGACTGTGTTGACGCTCACAGCCTAGCCACTGCGCGCCTGATTCCTCTTTTCATGATTGGAGTAAACGATGGCACTAGATCCTGTCCCGTGGTTCATTGGCGGGGGCGCGGAACACAGCCCTGAAGTGGCCCGGCTTCTGGCCTACGCCGCAACCAGTGGGTCCAATGGGGTGACGCTTGCCGGCGACTTGCATGTGAATCAACTTCCCACCCCGGGGCCCGCAGTTCGCGTGGCCATCGGCACGGGGGTGCTGCTGAACCAGTTCCCTGGTGGCGGGCGGCAATCGTACTTGGTCCGCAACACCCCGGAAACTGAGGTCCCGATTCCGGCTACGGGATCCAGCGGCGGGGCGGTCCGCTATGTGATTGTTCGGATCGATGATCCGCAGTATGCCGGCCAAGCGCCGGTGGATCCACGGGTTGGGCCGTATGTCCGGTTCGCCGTGGTTTCCAGCGTGGCGAATCTCAACTACCCGCACTTGGTGCTCTGCCGGATTGACCAGCCGGCGAATACGGCAACGATCACGAATCTGATGATCACCGATCTGCGCGAAGTCGCGAACCCGCGGGAGAAGACGCTCGTCTACCCGCGCCCAAACGTCACCAACGACGCCGGAATGGTGCTGACCAGTCGTCAGGCTTACCCGGACGGTGAGTGGTTCCCCAACGTCGGTGGCACAACCAACAACGGCGTCTACCGGGTGGACATCCCCGAGTGGGCGACCCGCATGCAAATCCGGATGGAATGGCTCTCGATTCGCTACTCCAACAACCCGGGATACGGCCAGTACTGGGTCACGTACGGTCCGGACGCCGGCACCCCGGACCCGGACTACCGCACCCAGGCCTTCGCCTGGGACTCGGACGATTCGACCAACCGGGTGAACTGGGTGTTGCACCAGGAAGTCGCCGTCCCGGCGGCCATCCGCGGGACCAGCCAGCCGTTCGTGGCGCGGGCCAATAAGACCTCCCCGACGAGCTACGCGGGCAAGGTCGAGTTGACTGCGCTCTCGGGCATGGTGTTCTCGGTGCGCTTCCTGGAAGTCGCGGCGTAGGCCATGGCAGGCTGGCGGTACATTGCCCGGCGGTTGAACGGGGACGGAACCGAGACCGGCATCGACAATGATGTGCCCCTCTCGGGTGTTGAGCTCCGCGATGATCTTTCAGGGCCGGGCGGGATTGACGCGCATATCACCCCGGAGATCGCCCGCCTCATCCAAGGCAACGAGCCTGTCTTCAAGCCATGGTCGGCGGCAATCTACGCGGAGAAGGACGGACAGATCCGCGCCGGCGCGCTGCTCTACGACATGGTGGAAGACGGGCCCGACCTGAGGCTGGATACGGTCGGATGGTCCGGGTACGCCTCCGGGATCCCATATGTGGACGAGATCATCAAGGTCCAAGTGGATCCCATGGATATGGCCCGCCATATCTGGGAGCACATCCAATCCCAGCCCGGGGGCAACATCGGCCTGACGCTCGACAGCACCACGTCGAAGGTCAAGATCGGCGACGGGCCCGACGCTGCCGCGTTCGGGGAGAACATGGGCCCCTACCGGCTGGCATGGTTCCAGAATCACGACCTTGCCTCCGACTTCGACCAACTCGCCGCGGACACCCCGTTCGAATACCGGATTGTCCATTCCTGGTCGGGCGAGGACATCTCTCACAGGATGGTCCTCGGCCAGCCCAGGATCGGGGCCCGGCGCGCCGATCTCCGGTTCATGGTCGGCGAGAACGTCCACGTGGTTCCGACCATCGAATACGACGGCGACCAGTACGCCTCGGAGGTCATCGTCCTCGGTGCCGGTGAGGGACGGGAGATGGTGCGCGGGAACGCGGTCAAGAACACGGGCCGGTTGCGGCGCCCGGTCATCGTCACGGACAAGAACCTCCGGACGAAGAAGGAAGCCAACGCCCGCGCCGAGCGTGAACTCATGATGCGAATGGGCGACCCGGACATCGTTGAGATCAGCGTGCTCGACAACCCGAATGCACCGTACGGCTCCTACACGGTAGGCGATGAGATCTTCATCCAAACCGCGAAGGGCTGGACGGATGACCTCGAGCTCTGGTGCCGGATCCTCTCCATCCGCTTCCGACCAGACGACAATGCAGCCACCCTCACGGTGGTGAGATCAGACAAGGTGGCGTAAATGGCTACGGACATGCAGAAGTGGATCGGCCGAACCGCCCGACTCGAGGAAGAAGTGAAAGGCCTCTCTGGTGGCCCTCAACTGGCGAAGTCGTCCATTGAGAACGGCGCGGTGCTTGAATACGACGAGACCGGGCAGCTGGTCTCCTCGATTGGCAAGCAGTACGACGGTTCCCACGTCGCTGTGCCTTTGGCCGGCCCGGTCCCGCCAGTCCCGGTGGAAGCTGAGTGCCAGTCGGCGCCGGGCGTGATTGAGGCCCGCTGGAACGGCAAGTTCGCTAACGCTCTGGTGTCCACCCTGGACTGGTCGCACCTCGCGGCCTACGTCGGGGACACTGCCGACTTCGAGCCGGACTGGTCCAAGCAGGAGGCTACGATCCGTGGCGAGCTCGGCGACGTCGCGATCTTCACCCGCCCCGCTGGAACGTACTACGTCCGTCTCGCGTCCTGGTCTCGCACGGGCAAGCGCTCCGAGGCATCCGCTGCGGTCGAGGTCATCGTGCCCGAGGTTGCTGACGGGGACGCGATCGCTGAGGCACTGGATCAGATGGATCTGTCCCTTGCCGCGGTGCAGGATGCGGTGAACGGGGTCAACAAGGTCATCAACGCGACGACCGACCCCGACGCTGACGGCGGGAGCACGGGTGACCGGTGGCAGAAGTGGACGACACTGGCCACCGGGGGGAAGTTGCTCAAGGCGTGGCGCTGGGACGGAACCGAGTGGATTCCTGAACTCATGGACCCGTCATATCTACCCTTGGTGGACATCGGGCAGGGCACGTTCGGTGTTCTGTCGGGTGGTCGGCTGGAACCCAACTCGGTCCTGGCCAAGTCGATTGCCGTGGGGGACTTCACCAACTACGCCACGATCGACCCGATTCGCGGGATCAACGGCGTCACGTACCCGACAGTCAGCGATGGAACTTACATCATGTCGGCACCGGGCCAGACGTACTTGATGTTCAAGGACAAGACCGACACCTTCCCATTCAGCGAGGGCGACGAAATTCGGATCACCTTCGACGCTATCGCCCCAGCTGCTACAGCTGTTGTTGCCCGCATCTGGACTTACAAAAGTCTTGCGGCCGAAGCGTCCGTATCCGGCACGAACTACACCGGGCCGACCTTCACTGTCGGCACGACCGAAGCCAGTTACTCGACCTCCGTCAAGATCGGGGCCGTCGGGCCCGACATCAAGTCGTGGATTCTCGGCCTGAACAATGCGCCCGGCGTGAACGCGGTCAAGGTCCGAAACGTTCGGGCACAGCGGATGAACCGGGGGTCGATGATCGTTGACGGGGCGTTCGATGCCCGGACGATTACCGGCCCGCTGATCCAGACCTCCGCCGCTGCGCTGGCCGGTATCAAGCTCGGGCCGAATGGCCTGGAGGGGTTCAACGGGCTCTCGCGGACGTTCTATCTGAACCCGACGACTGGCGCGGTGGAGCTCACCGGCACGATCAAGGCCGGGTCGTCCATTCAGGGTGCCACCATCACTGGCGCGGCCATCACGGGCGGCAACATCAAGATGGAAGACGGGAACGGCTACTCGGTCGAGTTGTCCACCACCAGCAACTCGGCGTTCGCACGCTTCCGGACTCCGACCAGCGCGGATGCGACCTACTACGGCGGAACGATCCGCGGCGAAGAAGACACCTGGTACGGAGACCCCCGAACCAGTACCGTCGTCCACTCGCCCACGAGCCTGCTGTTCGACATCCGCGGCAGCCTGCGCCTTACGGCGGGGCGGTCATCCCATCCGAGCATGGCCAGGGACTACGAGGGTCGGGCCTACTTGAATTCACAGTTGATCATGGAGCCCAACAGTGCCGACGCGAAGATCACGACGGTTGCAGGTAAGCGCCTCATTGTCGGCCCTCTCGACGGGGACATGATCCTCGGCGGAAAGAACACCGACATCAGTTCCTGGACCACCGGGAAAGTCACTGTCAACGGCCAGCCTGTGCCAAGGGTGGCCGTCGGCTCCGTCAACATCACCGATGTCGCATACGGTGCCGCAGTGACGGCAACGATCAGCTTCCCCGCCGGGCGATTCACCGAGCCGCCCTCACTCCTGGCGCAAGCCCTAAACGGCTACGCACACACCGTCGTCTTCGGCATTACAACCACCTCAGCATCGGTCCGATGCTGGAACTGGGTAGACGGCAAGACCATAACTGGTAGCAACCCCGTCCAGTGGGTTGCTGTCGGTTTCTAACGAAAGGCCAGATTGTGAGCATGGAAATACCTGAAGGAATCGACCTCACAGCCCCCGGTGCGGGGGCACACCCGGCCACTTTGGAATGCGTGAACGATGATTGCGGCTCGTCCGGCGTTCACGTGGTGGTCGAACAGTTCGAGGGGTTCGGCCAATGCGGTGATTGTGGCGGGCCTCTCGCGGAAATCAAGGAGAAACCATGACACCCGAAGAACAGGCCGCCATCATCACCGCCTACCAGCAGCGGCTGGCCGATGCTGAGTACCGGGAGATCTTGACGTCGGTCAAGCTGTCCAGTGCCCACCAACGCATCGCAGAACTCGAAGCGGCAGCCGATCCCACCGAGGCCTGACGCGACCACCTAAACCGTCTCAAGCCTAAAGGGGGGCCAAGAGTGTGGAGCAAGCAACCGCGGGGGCGGCTACGTCCCTATTGGCCCAACTGGGCATCGCTGGACTGGGCATCGGCGCACTCCTGGCGCTGTGGTTCTGGTACTTCCGAGCCAGCAAAGAGATTCGCGGAGAAAAAGAGGGCGTCATCGCCCGGCTCGGCGCGGATAAGGACCGACTCAAGGCCCAGATTCGCGAGCTCGAAGCCGAGCGGGACAAATACAGGGAGGGGTACTTGGCGTGCAAGTACCCGGGGTCCGGCGTGGATCCCTTCGACGAGGGAGAGACGCTGCCATGACCGATGAATTGAGCCGCAAGGAGCGGAAGAAGAACGTTCTCGGGGCGGTGTTGGCCTTCCTCCTCGTGTTGCTGGTGGGCGCCGCGTTCACAATTGGCGTGCTGTCTACGCAGCGCGCAGACGTGGCCACCGCGAATGCTGCGAATCTTGCCGAGCAGATCAAGACCCAGTGCGCGCAAGGCCCGTTCCTGGTTGACCAGCGGGACCTCTGCCAGAAGGCCGAGAAGGTCTCCCAAGACCCGGCCAACCCTGTCCCCGGGCCGCAAGGACCGCAGGGCGAGAAGGGCGACCCCGGAAGAAATGGGGCCGACTCCACAGTGCCGGGACCATCGGGTAAGGCGGGGCAGGCTGGTGAGGACTCCACCGTCCCAGGACCGGAGGGGGCAGCAGGTAGCCCCGGGCCGCCTGGTGCTGACGGCGAAGACTCCACCATCGCGGGCCCAGCCGGTACCGATGGGAAGGACGGGAAGTCCATCACCGGGGCAGCCGGAAAAGACGGCGCAGCGGGGAAGGATTCGACCGTCCCGGGCCCAAGCGGGCCGGCCGGGGCGCCGGGTAAAGATGGGACGAACGGTAAGGACTCCACCGTGCCCGGCCCGGCAGGACCAGCAGGTGAGTCCGGGGCAACCGGCAAGACCGGGATCAGTATCACCAGCGTCAAATGTGTGGGCACCGGTGACGCCTCGAACTGGGTGATCACCTACAGCGACGGCACCAGCCAATCCTCTGACGGACCGTGCCGCCTCGCCATCGCCACCCAGCCCGCACAACCCACCAGCAGCGCCACACCCTAAGCACACCACCCCCAAGGCCCCGGCAAGCGTCGGGGCCATTCTCATGCCCAGGAGGCAGCACCATGGCTCTAACCCGTCTCGGTTGGGACGTCTTCACGTCCCCCAGCACTCCCCGTCTCGCGAACTCGTCGTGGATCACTGGCAAGGTCCGGGGCGGCGACCACAAGGTTGTCCTCGATGAACTCTGCCGGCGTTTCAACGCGGAGGTCGAGAAGATCACCCAGGCGCATTCGTGGGGCTGGGCGTACCGCGCCGTGCGTGGTGCCGCTGTCGTGTCTGAGCACGCGGCAGGGACCGCCGTGGACCTCAACGCACCCAAGCACCCGCTCTCCAAGTCGGGCACGTTCTCCTGCGCCCAGGTGAGTCGAATTCGTGCGATCCTCCGTGACCTCGACGGGGTTGTCCGCTGGGGCGGCGACTATGCCGGCCGCAAGGACGAGATGCACTTCGAGCTCCAAGGCGGTAACGAGGCCATCGGGAAGGTCGCGAACAAGATCCGCTCCGGGGCGATCATCCTCAAACCTGCGACCGGGTCCAAGCCTGTCGCGCAGCAGTCCGCGAAGAACCCGCCCAACGGGTCCACCAACTTCCCGAAGAACTACGCGGAGCTGGCCGTGGATGGGGACTTCGAATCCCTGTCAGTTGGGGCCCTGCAGATCCTGCTTCACGCCGCCGGCTACCGGAACAACAAGCAGTGGGACGGCGTGCTGGGCAAGCTCGGTTGGATGGACGTCCAGGAATGGCTGGCCGCCACCGGGTTCCTTGACACGAAGAAGTGGCTGATCGACGGCAAGCCCGAGACCGAGACCATCAAGGCGCTGCAGCGGATGCTCGTCGCCCGTGGTCGCCTCGACCCCAAGAAGTGGGCCATCGACGGCAAGTTCCAGGCCGAAACCAAGAAGGCGCTACAGCGCCACCTCAACGCCAACAACTAGGAGGACCCCATGCTCACATCCATACTTCGGACGTTGGTTCCTGCCCTGTGGGGATCCTTCATCGGCTGGGTGCTGGCCGTCGTGCCGGTACTCGAACCGCTGCGTGCCGACCTCATCCAGTACGGCGACCTCGCGATCCCTGTCATCAGTGCGGTGCTGATTGGCGCGTGGTACGCGCTCTGGCGGTGGCTCGAACCGCGTCTGCCCGACTGGCTCACCCGGATCCTGCTCGGCTCCGCAAAGCGTCCCGTGTACGAACCGGACCGCTGGGTGGGGATTCGTGTGGACTCGGTCGGCAACGTCACGAGTTCCCCGTCGGATCCCGACCCGGTCAACTTCCCCGACGAAGACGGGCCCCGGCACCTCGCCGAATAGGACCTCCACGAAAACAGCGCCCCACCTTCCCAAGC
>Ga0065705_10104179_pt1 | contig 45555 bp, 51 predicted proteins | sample SwibulcommuniRL2_FD_59092 | JGI IMG/M metagenome (GOLD analysis project Ga0065705, IMG submission 59092) | Bulk soil microbial communities from switchgrass field near Rose Lake, East Lansing, Michigan, USA - RL2 Bulk Soil v2 (version 2) | ecosystem: Environmental > Terrestrial > Soil >...
GGCGTCCCCGTGCACCGCAGCAGCCGCTCGCGAACTTCCGGCTTGGCGAGGTGAAATACGAGGTCGTCGGTGCGCAGGCAGGGTATATAGACGTCGGTGTCGAATCCGTCGAGCGAGTCGTCGAAGTCGTTCGTCAGGAAGACGGCTTCGAGCTTGCTCTTGGCGAGCACCTGCTGCGGCCAATCGGGCTGGTCCATCAGTGTTTGTGCCGCGTCGTACAGTCCCTCCCAGTTGTTCCGCGTGACCGAGTCGGTCTCCAGGCCGAACAACGTCTGGGCCATCTCGATGAGCCAACTATATTGAATCGTGTTGTCGATCGGCCCCAGATTCTCGATCAGCCGGCGAACTTTCTCCCGCGAGATGATTCCGGGCTCCTCGATCTTGTCCTTGGCCATCCCCGCCGAGTGGGCCAGCTCGGTGTAGTAGTGATAGCCCAGAATATCGGCCAGCGTGTGCGATGCCGGATCGGACGGGTTGATGTGCGTGTGCGGGTCGATGAGCACCAGGGTATTGAGCTCGTTGTACAGCCGTTTGCGAAGGTCGAGAGACATGGCGGTTGTGAGGTGAATTCGAAGTGGAGGATGTCGTTAAGTTAGCACAATGGTAGCCGGCGCAGCCAGCGTCCGAGACATTGGCCCCTCACGCTCGTGAGCAACATGCGCTTAGGCTATTCTGCACCAGGAGGCGCCTCGCATGACTCTCGGCAAACCGACTCCAATCTTGAGGATTTTCGACGAAGCCAAAGCCCGAGAATTCTACGTCGATTTCCTCGGCTTTACAGTCGATTGGGAGCACCGATTCGAGCCCGGCCTGCCGCTTTACATGCAAGTCTCGCTGGGCGAGTGCGTGCTGCACCTTACCGAGCACCACGGCGACTGCTCGCCCGGCTCCCACCTGCGCATTCCTACCGCCGATCTTGAAGCGTACCGGGCAGCCCTGCTCGCGAAGCATTACAAGTACTCGCGGCCAGGTATCGAAGACACCCCCTGGGGCACGCGTGACATGACCATCAGCGATCCTTTTGGCAACGCCCTGACGTTTACCGCCGTAAAGTAGCCCCAGACTCTGTCTGGTCCGGCAGTCCGCCCCAGTCCAACGACCGGAACTTCTGGCCAAGGCGGCAGCGGCACTCGGAGAAAGTGACACGCGCCCTCCCAGTGGCCGGCTGATTGTCATTACACGGCTGGGCTGCGACGCCCCATCAGGAACAGGCCCAAGCCCATGGCCAGTGCCAGAATCCCGATGATGGGATTAATGAAAATCGTGTGCGGTTTCTCCACTTCCCAGGCGAAGAATCCAAGCGGGCCGGCCACATGTTCGGTGGTGAAATAGGTGATGCTGTGGATCGAGAAGGCCAGGACGCCTAAGACGATCAGAATCAGCCCGACAACGGAGTGAGGTTGCATGGTCGTATCCTTTCATGTTGGCTGACAAGGTGCACTTGGTCGCCTACTTTCCGCAAATTGCATACCGTTGACTATCGATCGCTGGCCGGTTGTCAGCGTGACAATCGTTGATGTAGCGACTTTTGCGCTGTGAACCCAGCGGAACAACTTGCGAGAGAGTAACCCTTGGATCACCTTACCACGGGCTGTGCGCCTTGCCGTCTATCGCGAAACGGTTGAACCGGCCCGCCGGGCTTGATAAACGTCAAACAGGGCGAACAGCGTCTCACGGAGGTTGCCGTCGGCTTGACGAAACGCGGCGGTCACGTCAGCTGGCGTGATGGTGGAGTCCCCTTCGGGAAGAAGTTGCCGCACGATTTTCTGCGCCAGCTGCTCGCTGGGCGCGGTTTGGGCCAGGGCCGGCAGGCCCAGCGGCTGATGGGCGGTGATCAAGAGGCCGGCGCCGCGCTTGCGGCAGAGGACCTGGATCCGCCGCCGCCACCACCAGGAGATTCGCTCGTAGCCGTCCAGAACGAGCTGCGTCGAAGAGCCGAAGGGCAGCTCCGCCAGAAAGGCATAAGCGCCGACCGGCGCGAGGCATTCCTTCCGGTCGCCGCCGTCGGGGGTGATGACATGTCGGACGACTTTCCTCCCAGCCGCCTGAAGGGCTGGGATGAGCGTGGCCACGAGGGTTGATTTGCCGCTGCCGTGCGGGCCGACGATTTCACCCCACCACTGGTTTTCGCGGAGGCTGGCCAGAAGCGACTCGACCGACTGGCCGACTGGAAACAGATAGCCGATCGCGCCCGGGCGGGTGAAGCGCGTGGCGAAGGGATTGGAGGAGCGCATTCAGGGGTCAGGACGCGGAGCGTCCACGCATTTGTTCCCACGCAGAGCGTGGGAATGAGATCGCAAAACCCTTACCCGGCCTTCGGCCACCCTCTCCCAATGGGAGAGGTAGTCGCGCGCCATTATGCCACCGCGGGCACGCGCAAGGGGACCGCCCCCAGCGTGAATGGATACTCCATAACCGAGTCACCGCGCCGCCGCAAGAAGACCCGGAGGCGAATGCACCAGCGGATCGTGAGGATTGCTCCAGAGTAACTGAGCGGACTGTTGGGCAGGCGGGTCCGCAGACGGCGCATCGGCCGCAGGTCGCCGTCCTCGGCATCGGAAGGCAGGCGGCGCTCGAAATAGTGGACCCCCATGTCCTCTTCGCCCTTGCCCTCCGTGTACCAGACGACCGAGACCTCGACGGCCTGGATGTCAGTCGGGTCGATCGCGTCGATCTGGTATTCGCAAATCAGCTCGTCGCCGGCCGAAAACGATTGCTTGCCGCCGGCCAGGCAGATGCTCAGTAGCGGATCGACGGAATCGCCGGAGCGGTCGCTCATGCCTTGGCCCCCGTGGTCGTCCCATTTGCCGCAAGCTGTGGCCGCAGCGCATTGCGGGCGACGCTCGCGCTCACCTCGACGCGCAGCGTGGCCTCGCCCGGATAGACGACAATTGAAAAGCCGCGTTCAAACGGGGGCCAGTGGGCGACCTCGCCACGAACGGCCAGCTTCCAATTCACTGAGTTGTGAGCCGCATGGAATGAGTGCATGGCCGTCGCTGGAATCGGCAGGGGCGCGGTAGCCTGGAAGGGCTCGCTGGGTTCAATGCGGAAGTCGCGGTGCGACCAAAGCTGCTGCTCAAAGACGCGGCGCACCTCGGTGCGGATGTCGGTTCCCTGGCGATACGTCGCCTCCTCCTCGCAGACGAGCCAGAGTTCGAGCGATTTGACGGTGATGTGGCCGTGCTGGGCGATGGCGACCCGGTAGGTGCGTCCCGGGACGAGCGGGCAATCGCTGATTTCCACGGTCGTCAGACCCATGCCGGTGTGCAGCCAGATTTGCATGAGCAAGTAGCGGATCGACCAAACGCCAACGGCGAGAAACGGCAGGAAAAATGCCGTCAGAAACCAATCGGGCTGGCGGGCAAGATGGCCTTGGACCGTCCACACCGCGAGGACGCAGGCGACGCCGTTCCACGCCAAGGTAAACAGCGTCGTCGCCAATAGCCGCCAGCCTGGCGTCGCTGATGGCGGCAGTCGGTACGCAAGCTCGACCCCCGGGCTGTTTGTCAGCCCGTCATAGGAGGGTACGGTCGGATAGTGCTTCGGTCGCGGCGCCGCCTCGCGGACGATATCGAGCTCCGAGGCCTGGCGGGCCATCGCACCGCGGCGTTCGGCCGAGGCACTAACGCGGAGAGTCGTGCGAATCAGACCCACGCCGCCGATCACGACGAACGAGGAGAGCACGAGGAAGACGAGCCACCAGCCGACGCCGATGGCGAGCGATTGTGGGTCGTAGCGAACGACTTGCGCGGCGACGAGCGCGGTGAGAGCGAGCACACCGAGCAGAAACAAGGTCCCGCAGAAAATGGCTTCGCCGACACTTCCTGCGAGGTTCGAGCCGGTGCGCCGCTGGCCGCGCTTTTTCTCGAGAAATCGAAACAGCCGTGCCACAACTCGCTCCTGGCGAGCTAGACTCCGCTCGCCGTGGGCTGCGAAAGATCCGTGCCTCTTGAGAGTCTCTGTTCCGAGCCGAGCCGCCGTGCGATCATACGTCGCGGCAGCCCGGCCGGCATTTCCAACCTTTATCATAAGAAAAGGCGTTACAATCCTCAAACCTACCTGGCGAGCAATTCTGGAGAGCGAAACCTCAAGGCTGACAGCAACTTGCGGACAGCAGGGGCTGCTAGAATGACCGCCGAGGGCAGTCGGAGATGGAGCCTTATGGCTGACTTGCCGCCCTTAGACCGGGCGTCGAGGAGGCTATGTCAGCGGCACTTGCCACGCGGAGGAAACTGCAATGCTACGCCGATGCGGACAAACCATGGTCGTCCCGCTACTGGCATGCGGATTTCCGCTTCTGGTGGCCGCGAGTACTTGGGCCGGCGATTGGCCGCAGATTCTCGGCCCCGACCGCAACGGCAAAGCGACCGGTGAAAAGCTAGCTTCGGCCTGGCCCGCTGGCGGCCCGAAGCAACTCTGGTCGCATAAGCTTGGCAGCGGCTACGCCGGACCGGCGGTCGTCGGCGAGCGGGTAATCGTGTTCCATCGCGCTGGGGACAGCGAAACCGTCGAAGCGCTCGATGCCAAATCCGGCAAACCGCTGTGGAAAGCCAGCTTTGCCGCGACCTATGTCTCGAGGATCGACCCGGACGATGGCCCGCGGTGCGTGCCGCTGGTGGCGGACAACCGGGTCTATGTCTTCGGTCCGGCCGGCGACTTGCGGTGCGCTTCGCTCACATCAGGCGAAAAGATATGGGAGCGGGAACTCTTCGCAGACTACTCGGCTGCCGACGGTTACTTTGGCGCCGGTAGCACTCCGATCCTGGTCGGCGGCAAGCTGCTGGTAAATGTCGGCGGTCGCGGCGCGGGGATCGTTGCGCTCGATCCGGCCAGCGGCAAGACGCTCTGGAAGGGGACCGACGAAAACGCCAGCTACAGTTCCCCAGCGGCAGTCAGTGCCGGCGGCAAGCAGCAGGCGCTTTTCATTACCCGCTACAACTGTGTGCTTGCCGATCCATCGAGTGGCGCCGTGAAGACCCTGTTTGCGTTTGGCGAGCGTGGGCCCACGGTCAATGCCGCGACGCCGCTGGTTTCGGGCGGCAAGCTCTTCGTGACTGCAAGTTACGGCGTGGGAGCTCGATACGCCAGCCTTGATGCCGGGCCAAATGCCCCATCAGCCAAGTCGATCTGGGCCAACGACGACACGCTCAGCAGCCAATACGCGACGCCGGTCGAGCACAAGGGCTTTCTTTACGGCACGCATGGCCGTGAGGATGTGGGCGTAGCGGAGCTGCGATGCGTCGAGGCGGCTACGGGCAAGGTCCGCTGGAGCAAGGCGGGCTATGGAGTCGCGAACCTCATTCTCGTGGATGACATGCTGCTCATCGTCGGTGCCCGCGGCCGAATGGCCCTGGCCAAGGCGAATCCCGCAAAGTACGAGGAGTTGGCGTCCCACGAACTGGTTCAGGGCGTTTCGCGGGCACTGCCGGCTCTGGCGGCTGGCCGACTCTATGTGCGGACCGGCAGCGGCGAGCAAGGGGGCCAACTGCACTGCCTGGCTGTGGGAGAGTAGCTTGAGCTACCGGCTCAAGCCTTCGATCGTGTCCGCCAAAAGCACAAGGGCCTTCTGAACCACCCACCGCTGACGCTGGGCGCGGGAGTGTGCACGGCGACAGCGCAGCTTTTGAACCCTCAAGATCGCGGGCTTCCGGACTGCTGCCGCAATATAGACCAGTCCGTCCATTCCGGACGGCGCATTCGGCCCAAGGTGGCCCGTGACCGCGATCGAGACATCCGCCTCCGGCGTGCGCTCCAGAACGCGCCGCGCCATTAGCTCGACGACCTCGCGGCTCACCGGTCCAGGATCGTCGAGAATCTTTCGGGCAATTCCCAGGTATGCGGTCTTGGTCTCATTGCGATAGACAACGACGCCGCCGCAATGGTGCTCCGAAATGCCCGGGACTCTGGTCAGCGCGCCGCTCACCAGGCCGCCAGTGCAGCTTTCGGCAAATACAACTTTGAGGCCGCTGGCCTTGAGCAGCCTGGCGACGCGGAGTGCGGCAGAGGCAGTCGTCATGGCGAAAGCTTTGGATGCCTCGGTTGCCGGCGAAGTTCAACGTTTAGCGTTCAAGGTTCAACGTCGATGGCGCAAGGCGTGAGAATTCGAAGTCCCGTACTGAGTATTCAGTACCAAGTACGCAGTGCTCCGTCGAGGGACCATTCCGTATTCCGCCATCCACATTTAGAATTCGTTGGTGACCCTGCCGCCTGACGCGCCCACTGACAGTTCCCTGCCGCATCATCCTCTGTTTGATCCGGTCGTCCTGGGAACGCTCTGCGGGTTGGCCTCCGCCACAATCTATACGGCGGCCAATTCGTTCCTACGCTCGGTCAAAGACTGCGATCCGGTCTGGGTGTCGGCGATCAAGGCGGTCCCCACCGTCGTCTTCATGACGCCGTGGTTGCTGTCAATGCTCGCCCGGGGCCAGCGAGTCTTGCCCGCCTGGCCGATTACGCTCTCAATCGTCGCCGCGGGCCTGTTCGGTCAGCTCGTAGGCAACATTTCGTTTCAGTGGGCGCTTGGTCAGGTCGGGGTGGCCCTCACGGTGCCGCTTTCGCTGGGCGGAATGATCGTCTCGGCTGCAATCCTGGGCCGAGTGTTTTTGCATGAGCCGGTGACTCCGCGAGCGGCGATTTCGCTCGTAATTCTGCTCGCGGCGATCTTAGTCCTCTCGCTCGGCGCGGGAGATGCTCGCGCGTCGGTCGCGAAGTCGGCTGCGGCACCTCTGCAAGTCGCGGCTGGCGCTGCCGCGGGGTGCCTGGCGGGGTTTGCCTATTCGGTGCTGAACGTGGTCATTCGCTATGCCGTGCTCCGCGGGATGCCGCTGCCGACGACGCTCTTCATCGTCGCCAGCGGCGGACTTGTGAGCCTGAGCACGCTCGCCTGGTTGCGGATCGGATCCGCAGGGATCGTCGCGACAAAACCGCAGGACCTCGCCCTCATGCTTTTGGCCGGTGCTTGTAACACGCTCGCCTTTTTGGCGCTGACCAAATCGCTCCAGCTCACCAGCGTCTTCTATGTCAACGCTCTCAACGCCGCTCAGGCTGCGTTGGCGGCATTGGCGGGCGTGCTGATTTTTCAAGAGGCCCTTTCGCCGTGGCTTGTGCAGGGAGTGCTGCTGACGATCGTCGGCCTGGCGATCCTGACGCGCTCGCGCCCGACGCTCCGCCCACAGCAGCCGGCCTAGCGCTCGAATTCCGCCGCCGGGAATCGGTTCCTCATTTGGAATTGGTCGGCGCAGTCCGGCAGTGTTCATCCAAGATCCGCAAGACCTCGGCCGACGTTTCCAGGCTGCGCTGGACTTCGGCATGGCGGGCGCCGACGGCCAGTAAGCTTTGACATCCGGGATGCAGTGCGCTATAGATGGAGACAATCCCGTCGGAAGGGCCGTCGCAGGAGACCGGGTGCGAGACGCCGATGATGTTGTGTAGTTGGACGCCTGCGCCAATCGGCATGTGGTGCATGACTTCCAGCAAGGGCGAATCCGGCGCAAGCATGTCAACGCTTGTGGGAAACCGCCGCTCGATTCGCGGATCGAATGTGCCCGGATTGTCGGCCATCAATTGCTGATGCATTGCCAGCTCGTCCGCGGGCGGTTCAACCAGATGCGAGGCCCCCTTGCCGAGCAGCTCGCTGGACGGGAGCGCCCCGCAGTGCGGCGTCGCGATGAAAATGACCCGCGCCACATTCGGGGACGGATCGAAGAAGCAGAGCCGGGCCAGTTCCGCACGGGTCTTGTCGCTCGCAACGATTTCCTCGAGCGGCCGATTGGCCACCCGCGCCCAGAGCTGCTCCTGGGCATGCGTGACCTGGAGTTTGGCGATGAGACCTCCCATGCTGTGCCCGATCAGCACCATTCGCCGGATCGCGGGGTCGGTGCCGTCTGGATCAAGCTCCGCCACTGCCGCATTCAGCTCGTCCCGCAGCGTTGCGGCAGATCGTAGAATTCCCTCGCCGGTCGGATAGCGATATGCCCAGATTTGGAACTTCTGAACGAATCCAGGCGTGCTGTGCAGATCGTTGATCAAGTCGGCGCAGCTTTGTGGGTCCGAATACAGGCCGTGAATGATGACGACGGGAATCTTGCAAGCCTGATACGGCTCCAGAAACATGAGCCGGGCTGATGTCTCAGGGCGGCCGGGATGCAGGAATCCAGTCAAATAGGTACGCGGCGTTTGGTCGATCGCCCAGGCCAGCGGGGCGGTAAAGTCCGCGGCGAGTGGCGCCGGATCGTTTGCGGCATTCAAGCGCTGGGAATTGAGCGGGTTATGAAACTCCAGGACGGCGGCTCCCGCGGCATCGAATCGCAATAGCGCGGTCGCTGCGAATGAAGATTTCTCAGGATAAAAGCGGGCCTCGACAGGGCAATCGTCGATTCGCCATCGTTCGACGACCAGCGGCACCCCAATGCCCGCACAGCAATACCACCGATGGAGCAAGGGTTCTCGCGACGTGGGTGGTGGATACAGTCGCTGAAAGTCCTCCGCGGACCACGCGAACCCGCGGTGGATAACGGGAATCGTGACGAGCTTGTCCCCCTCGCGAATCAGCAAACCCTGTGTTGGGTTCAGCCTTCCTGAGCTATTGGCGGCGTGCAGGAGCGCAGCCAGGCATTGGTTGTATTGGTCCCACGCGGCCGCGCCACGTTGCAGTTCCTCCGGCAGGGCATTTGCAACTTCCCAGCTCAGACGAGTTGCTGCGAAATGCGAATCGACGAAGCCTGCGTCCTCGACCGGTCCAAGCCCGGTGGCATGCGGCAGATAGCGGTCTTCCTGGTTGAAATCTGTGGAAAGGCCAGTAGGACGCCAGAGCGTGCAGGGTTTTGCGTCGCGCCGCAAGACGCAGCCTGTCAGACTGCTAGCGCAGAAAAGCAGGATGGCAAATGCCCTGATAGGCCTGGATTCCGCCAATTCGCGCATAAACCAGACAAGATTGGAAAAGCGACCCGAACTACGCTTTCCATGCGCGACGGAGCGTCCTACCTAGTTGTTGTCTTCGGGTGTTTCGGCCTGGCATTTCCAGTGCACAGATACCAATCCGGTCGTTTCACCGCTCAGCGCGAGTTGCTCGATGAGTCTTCGCCGGATTATTCGCTAGGATCGATTTCTTTCCTTCCTGGCCGGGAATCGCGCCCAAGCAGGCCGAAAGCGCCGTGCACTTGGCGATGCGGGGCCACTCGAATTGAATGGCTGGCAATCAATACGCGCATGAAACAGCGCCGTTGGCATCTCGCCCGCAGGATCGGGGTTAGCAACGAGCCTCCGACCCCCTTCGTGGCAAATGACCTGTTGGCGACCGTTTCTTCCCACGGGAAGTCAAGTATTTACGGGAAGCCGCAACCGGACAATTTGTCAGAATCGACCCTTTCGTTGCTAACAGAGGGTAGAGCGATATTGCGCCATCAACTTATGAGCGGGGCCCCCTGTGAGCGACTCAAACGCCAGCGTAGCGGCGACTGTGGATTTTGCTGAGTCGGACACCATCAGCGACCCGAGTCCTGCGGACCATGCGAGCAATGAGTTCAATCGAGGCGCAGCCTGGTCTCTCAAGAGACTAGCGACATGGCTGGAGGCGGCAAATATCGTGGCCGACGACGAGGTGGCACAGCGAGCAGTCGATTCCACCAAGATGCTGATCGCCGATCAGGCGAGGCAAGCTGCGGCTAACTTGCGATGCGAGCAGTCAAGCCTGAGCGAGGTCCCGATGCCCTGACGCAGTCGCCAAGCCAGCAAACTGTCGATTGGCCATTGGGCGATGGCCATGGCGTGACTTACTTCAAAGCTCGACGACCGTTTGCAGACCGTCATCGAATCGTGGCAATGGTTCAGGCGGCCCGAAAGAGCGAGCCCGCTTGAACAGGGGCTGCCGAGTTTGGTCTGCCCCGCGGAGTGAAACGCGATCAAAGAGGCCCCCGGCCGTTGCGTCGCCGCACTCGTTAGTCAGACGAGCCGGCCGGGGTGCCAACGGAATCACTCGGCCTTGGCCAGCATCGCGCCGCCTTCAATGACTTGGAGCATTTCCCGCATGTTGTTTCGACATTGCTGTGCCAGCCGAATGTACCGGTCTAAAGGCTGACCGTCCAATCCTTCGCCCTGCGCAATCGCCTTGGCCCGTTCAGCGAACGGTTTGGCCAAGTCGCGGCGCGAAAGCGAGATGACAGTGCAGCGCGACAAGAGTGGGTGGCTGTCGTCGCAATCCTCAAACAGCTTTTCCAGGCCATCGACAGTCGTAGTGAAGATGACGGTCACCCAGCCAGGCAGGGATTCCAGCGTGACCAGCAGCCGGCGGATGGCCGCGGCGCGAAGGCCGTGCGCCTCATTCACAATCAGACAATAGCCGCGGCCGAATGGCCGTTGCTGGTATTCGCCGTCCAATTCGTCCAATAGCTCGGTTGTGACTTGGCCGCCGTCGATTTCGACGGTTGACCAGCCATCGGCCACTTCTGAGGCCAGCAGTTTGCCGATCGTAGTCTTGCCCGTGCCTGACTGACCCGACAGCCAGTAAGAGCGGCCACCGAGCCCGCGCTTGCGAAGCTGCTCGATGCGCTCCAGTGCTTTATCCTGCCCCACAACGTCGGACCACTGCCGCGGGCAATAAGCTGTCCGAGGTCTGTGGCAGTTCGTAGCCCTGCTCTTTCGGCGCTTCGTAGGGGTTCGGCTCCATCCCCTGATTGTAGCCGGCGGGAATACGCGGACACCTAGAACACGTCGAATTGAAAGTGCGGATAGGTTCGGCGTCGTCGCAACTTGTCGATCTGTTCCACTTCCCGCTTCCAATGCTGTCGCACTCGTTCAAGCTCGCGGTAAGCATGATGCTCTGAGCGGCCCCAGGCGAATCCGGGTGGGAGCAGAAATAACACGATCAGCACGCGGATGTTAAATCGCCACATCGGCCCGCCCTCGCTTGGCGGCCAATCTAGCCCAGCGTGCCGCGGCGGGTCGAGGGCAATCCGCGCTAACCTTTCCGCCTAGCGCGTTTCGTTGGCTTGGCCGGCTCGGCTGGCGGATCTTTCAGCCTGGCTCGACTACCGGTACGACCAAGGCGCCGGGCGCAATGATCCGTTCGTCTGCTCGCTCCAGACGGCCACGCTCGGCCAGTCGCTCAACCGCCACGTACTTCGACGGCGGTTCCACACCGCGTGTCGGGTTTTGGGCTGGGACCGACTACGCACACTGACCATCCACCACCGGCGCCACACATTTATCAGTCACGCGCTAGCTGGCGGGAGGACGCTGGCCGAAGTCAGAGACGCGGCTGGCCCCGCGAACGTCAGCATCACCAGCGGATACCTGCACATCGCCGTGGACGATGATGGAATCGGGGAGCTGTTCGGGTTCGCCGATGCGGGACAAGTGTAAGAAGTTCGCGTGTAAACGCCTGCGCCGCCGCGTGGCGGGCTTTGGGCGACGATGGCACGGAGAGGCGGGGCTTGCGGCCAAAGGCTAGCGTGGCGGCCCTGAAAAGCGCAGGGCGGCAGTTTCGCCTCGTTGCCGACCGACAGGACTGGTGACTGCCCGCGAGAAAGAGCCGCGAGCGGATCGACGGGATCGTGGCGCAGGGAATTCACGGCGGAAGTGTTTATTGTGGCCAAATGACCTGTCCCGCTTCTAGTCGGCCGGCCCTGAGTCGGATTTCCAAAAGGTATCACATACTCTGTGTTCACCCGGTGCCTTCCGGGGAGCTTGCTGCTTCGCGGTAACTGACCATCCGCTGAGTCGAGCTGTTCCAGAGGTTCGCGCGAAAACAGGCCAGAATGTCGCGAGGATGAAGTGACGTAACAGTCGGGTGTTGAAGCTCGGGGATGGCGGCCATCGCCTCCGGTAAGCGGTAGAACGGGATGTGCGGATTCAAGTGGTGTACGTGGTGGTAGCCGATGTTCCCCGTAAACCAACTCATGATCGGACTGAGCTTCATGTAACTGGACGACTCGAGCGCACCTTCGAAATAGGTCCACTCCTCAGCGGGCGCAATGCGCAGTCCTTCGTAGGTATGTTGCGCATAGAAGAGGTAGGCGCCTAATGCGGAGGCAATCGCGAAAGGCAGCACGACTGCAAACAGGGCGACATCGAAGCCCGCAAACAGCCACAGCACCGCAATCAGCCCACCGTGAGCCAGGAGCGAGAATGCCCCGTCCCAATACTTGCGTGGATCTTTCACCAATGGATTGAGGCAACTGACAAGGAAGAAGATCGTCACATACGCGAAAAGGATGGACAATGGATGACGGCTGATGCGATATCGCAGGCGCTGCCAAGCTGTCGCCCGTCGCCAGCTTTCGGTGGACATGAGCGGGAACGAGCCGATGTCCGAGGTCAGGATGGGGAACGAGTTCTCCTTCGCGACGATCACTTTGCCAACGTGGGCATGGTGAAAGTTGTGGCTAAATCGCCAATGCCGCGGCGGCGTGAGCATTAGCAGGCCCAGCGGGTAGAACACTGCCTGTGCCAGTCGCGAATCCGAGAGCAGCGAGCCGTGCATGAAATCGTGGTACAAGATGAACGTTCGCACCAACACCAGTCCGCCCACGATCGAGGCGGCCAGACGCACTGGCCACCAGGGAGCTGTTGCTGCGAAGGTGAGCACCGCTGCCAGGACAACCAACGTGGAGCCGACGTACCACCAGCTCCGGGTCCGGAACTCCTCGACAAAAGGGATTGTCGCATCGAACAACTCCTTTCCCGATCGGGGAGTAACACTGGTCTGGTCGGGCATAGAACCTTTCTCGTCTGGCAAAGTCGCTGCCTTGGTTTCCCGCGAAGTGCCCTCGCAGATCCGCTGGTAAGACAGCAATTGTCCAAAGTGCTTTCGCGACCTTCAAGGCCATCAGTTTGACGCCGAGCCGCTGCAGGAGATCGAACTTCCTGGCCACTGTTGCATAGGTGATGAATTGCGCCGAAACGCCATGAGCAGGCCGACGGCGCGGGAGACGGCAGGGCAAGTGTGTCGGCGGACCTAGCGGTGCGACTCGTCCGGGTCATCTGGGTCAGGCCACGCCCGGGGTGCCCGGGCCTCCGGGTCGCAGGCGGCGCGCCAGAGCTTCACGGTGCCGTCGTCGCTCGCCGTGGCCAGGGTGTTGCCGTCGGGGGAAAAGGCCAGGGCGCGAACAGTCACTTGATGGCCCTTCAGGGTGACCCGCTCCTGCCCGCTGACTACGTCCCAGAGCCTCTCGGTCCGGTCATAACTGCTCGTGGCCAGGGTGTTGCCGTCGGGGGAAAAGGCCAGGGAAGTGATGCGATTCGTATGCCCTTTTAGGGAAGCCCGCAGCTGACCCGTAGCGACGTCCCACAGCCTCACAGTCCCGCTCTGCGTGCCGGCGGCCAGCGTGCTGCTGTTGGGCGAGAACCCCACGGCCACGACGCCAGTCTGGGCCGCCCGCTCCTGGGTAATGGTCCCTCTCTCCGTACCTGACGGGAGGTCCCAGAGTGCAACTTCGTTGAACTGGAGGCCCGCGGCCAAGAGCTTCCCGTCGGGGGAGAACGCCACGCTCACGACGGAGTCCGCGCGTGGCACCCGGAGACTGACCCGCGGCTGCCGGGTGGTCACGTCCCACAGTTCCACGACGCTGTGACTCCACGGGTGCCACAGGGCCAAGGTCTTGCCGTCCGGGGAAAAGGCCGCCCAGGAAACGTCAACCTGCGACTGAAGAGTGGCTTGCATTTCCCCCGTGGAGACATCCCTGAGTTTCACGGTCTTTCCCGGCCCAGCCGAGGCCAGGGTCTTGCCGTCTGGGGAGAGTGCCTGGCTGCTCCCAGCCGCTGACAATGCCGCCCGCTCTCGCCCGGTGGCGACGTCCCACCACTTTGTCGGGCCATGCCCCACGGAGATCAATGTCTTGCCTTCGGGGGAGAAGGCCACCGATGTGAGCGGACCGGCGTCCTGGAGGGTGGCCGGCTCTTCGTCCGGGGCCATGTCCCACAGACTCACGCTCCCGTTATCACCGCCCAAGGCCAGGGTCTTGCCGTCCGGGGAGAAGGCGACACATGTGACCGGGGCGAGGTGCGCCTGACAGGTCCGCTCCTGGCCCGTAGCCACGTCCCAAAGCCTGACCGTCCGGTCATCACCGCCGCTGGCCAGCGTCTTACCATCGGGGGAGAACGCGACGGCAAGGATTCGGCCCGTGTGGCCATGGAGGACGGCCCGCTCCTGGCCGGTGGCCACGTCCCACAGCCGGACTCGCACCGCCGATGCCGCCAGCGTCTTGCCGTCGGGGGAAAACGCCACGGAATAAACCCACTCATGCATCTGAAGTGTGGCGTACTCCCGCCAAGCGTCGCCGTCGCACGTCCAGAGCTTTGCCGTCCCGTCCCCGCTGCCCGTGGCTAACGTCCGGCCGTCCGGAGAGAAGGCCACAGCCGAGGCAGCCTCCGAACGCCCCGGGAGCGTGGCCCGGAGTCGCCCGCTGCTCGCATCCCAGAGCGCAACCCCGTCATGCCCAGCACTTGCCAGTGTCTTGCCGTCGGGGGAAAGCGCCACGCATCGGACCGCCTTTCCCCGTTGGAGCGAAACGCGCTCTTGCCCTGTGGTCACGTCCCACAGGCTCACCATCCCGTCCCCGTCAGTACGCCTCTCGTCGGTGCCGCCGGCGACCAGCGTCTTGCCGTCGGGGGAAAGGACCACGGACAAAACCTGACTGCTCTGAGGCCGCTTCAGCGTCGCCCGCACTTGCCCCGTGACCGAGTCCCAGAGCATCACGCTCCCGTCCCTCCCGCCGGAGGCCACGGTCTTGCCGTCTGAGGAGAAGGCGAGGGAAGTGACCTGGGAGTGAGGCGCCCGTATGGTCACCCAGTGGCCGCTATGGCAGCTCCGCCAGAGGTAGTACCACTCGAACGTGCGCAGGTCCTCTTGCCCGGGCTTGGGCCGCTGGCTTTCCAGCAGTTGCAGCACCCGCGGCCCCTGCCCTGCTTCCCAGGCCTGCATCGCCAGGTTCATCTGGGCCGCGTAGAAGCGCCGGTGGGCGAGCCGCTCCTGCGCCCTGGCGGCCTTCTCATTCGCCAGGGCGATTCCGTGTTGTTCAGAGGCCGCCGCGGCATTCTTCTCGGCAATTCCCTTCTGGATATTGGCTGCTTTCTCATTCGCTTTGGCCTGGTCCAGCGCGGCCACCTTTTCGTTCCTCTCCCGCGTGATGAGCACGTTGCTCACCGCCAGGCCAACCAGTGCCAGCAGTGCGAGCAGCGCGCCCGCCGACGCAATTGCGAACACCCCCTTATTCCGGCGCGCGAACTTTCGCAGCCCGTACCAGGTTGACGGCGGGCACGCCTGCACCGGTTCGTCGTTCAGGTAGCGCTGCACGTCCCTCGCCAGCCCATTGGCCGTTTCGTAACGGCGGTTGCGGTCCTTCTCCAGGCACTTCATCACGATCCAGTCCAATTCGCCACGCATCAACTTGGCCAGCTTGGCGGGCTCCATGTGCCGCTGCGCTGAAATCGACGCCAGCGCCTCGCCTGAGTCGCTCAGCCGCGTGCTCGGCTTGGGCGCGTCCTCCTCCTTGATCATGCGGATAACCTCGCCATACGCTGCATCCGTGACGCGCTTGTGGCTCAGCGGCGTGCTCCCCGTCAACAATTCGTACAACAGCACCCCCAGCGCGAAGATGTCGCTGCGGGTGTCCACTCCTAGCGCGCTCATCTCCGCCTGCTCAGGCGACATGTGCTCGAACGTGCCGATCATGGTGCCGTACTGCGTAAACAGCGTCCGCTCGGTCAGCTTTCGCTCGATCGCCTTGGCCACGCCGAAGTCGATCACCTTGGGGATCGGCTTGCCGTCGTAGTGCGTGATCATGACGTTGGTCGGCTTGATATCGCGGTGAATGATCCCCTTCTGGTGGGCGTGCTGGATCGCCTGGCAGACCGGCACGAACAATTCCAGGCGCTGGCGCGGCGTCAGGCGGTTGTCGTCGCAGTACTGTGTGATCGGCACGCCATGGACCAGCTCCATAACGAAGTACGGCCGGCCCGCCTCGGTGGTCCCGGCGTCGAGGACCCGGGCGATGTTGACGTGGTCCATCATCGCCAGCGCCTGTCGCTCGGCCTCGAAGCGGGCGATGACCTGGTGGCTGTCCATGCCGGCCTTGATGATCTTGAGCGCGACCTTGCGCTGGACGGGCTGTGTCTGCTCGGCCATGAAGACGGTGCCGAAGCCGCCTTCGCCGATTTGCTGGACGAGCTTGTAGGGGCCGATCTGCATGCCGACGAGCTCGGCTGGCGGCTGGTCGAAAGTTACCTCGGCCTCACAGACGTCTGTGATCTCCAGGAAGCTGTTGGGCTCGCGATGTGGTTTCAGCAATGCCTGCACGCGGCGCCGCAGGTTGTGGTCATCATCGCAAGCCTGGATGAGCCGCTCGTCCCACTGTTCGGGCGGCACGTGGCTGATTAGCTCGACGAAGATTTCCTTGGCTGTTAGTCCACTGGCGTTCATGGATTTCTCCCGAGGCTCTAGAAGTCAATGCGCCGGTGATCCATCCAGGCGTTCGCCTTCCCGCATCAACAGCGCCTTCAACACCACCTCATCAATTGGCTTGGCCAGGAACTGGTCGAAATCCATCTGCCTGTAACACGCGTCGCGCCGTTTGTCGGAATGCCACCTCATTGCCACGAGAAGACACGCCCTCAGACGGAGGTCGAGGCGCAACTCCTGCGCCAATGCATACCCCAACATGGACGTCAGCGCGATGTCCACGAGAACCACATTAGGCAAGTAACCAACCGCCTTGATCAGACCGCGACCCACGCTGCGGGCCCAGCAAGCGTGGTGTCCCCAGCCACCAACAACGTGGAGCAGAGACTTGGCTATTTGCCGATTGTCGTCAACGATCAGCACGCGGAGAGAGCGTCCGCAGGCGGTGTCAAGCAGCGTTGCGCTGGCTTCATTCTGCGGGATCGGCGTCACATCCAGGCATGGCTTGGGGGGGCCGCGGTTTTGATATTCAGTCGTTTCCGGTAGGTCATACACTTCAAGGCCCTCCTGGTTTTGGCCAAAGCTGAGCATTTCAGGGTGTGCGGCGAAGCAGCCGGGCGCAGGCTAAGATCGTGATCCTGATCCTCACAGCCACGGGTCTCTCCGATGCGTTCGTATTCTTTCTCGGTTGTCATGAACACGACACGGTTTCTTTCCAATAAGAGGCGTCGAGTGCCGTCGAACTAATTCGGCACCACTCGCGACCACGGACGAGCACAACAAAAAAACCGACGTGGCAGAACACCCGCAGGTATTCCGCCACGTCGGTTTACTTTTTAGCGAGCCTCCTGGCAGTGCAAGGTTGCTCTTTAGCTAGTCATCCGACGAACTCAATCCCATCGTTAACTGGAGTCGTCGCAGTTGACCACGACCGCCACTCCGCCAACGCGAACGATTATACCGCCGGCCAGAGCCGTGCACAGGGCAAGGTTGTGAATTGCCGGCATGTGGCGTCGAATCGCAGGTATTGCCCGCGAATTCTCCGTTACAAACCCACTGATTCAACGATGCGGACCAGGCAGCTTTCACGGGACAGAGTCCTGGGCTGGGATCGCAAGGCGGCGGCGGGGCACGCGAGTTTGCTAACGACGAGCGTGTATTTGCACGTCGCAGTTGACGAGCGGGAAGGGGTGGGGGGAGTTGTTTGCGACAAGCACCCGCTGGCTGACCAAGCCAATGGTCTAGGCGGCATCGTGGCGAGTCCTTTCGGGTTCGTCGCCAGATACTTGTCTTAGCGACGTTCGACTGGCGCCCGGTGTCTAGACTGATTTGTGATCTTCGGCGAGCGGAACTTGGACCATTTATGTACCGCATAATTGGCCCATTATCACCCGCGCTAGTCGCTGGACAACGAGCCGCAGTACCGACCAAGACAAAGCTGGCAGAGAATGTCTACTTCTTTTTCGTTTCACGGAATTGCGGCGCCTCGGCGAGGGTGAAAAGCACGACCTCTTCGCCGGTGGCAGTGCTGATGTCATGGTGCAAGCTTAGCACTTTGATCCCAGTGACCTCCTCGACCATCGATTCCAGAACGACTCGCGCTGTTTCGATCAGCTGGGTCCTGACCTGCTTGAGCAGGTCGCGTCCTTTTTCGACGGGGAGTGTTTTGACCAGATGTTGCTCAGCGGCCGTCAAGACGCCCTGCAGTCGGACGACCAGCAAATCGCCAATCAAATGAGTGCAGATATCCTTGGGCCCTCGGCCCATGTATTCCTGCTCAAAGCGCGAAATCCCTTCGCAAATGGCAGCTTCAATCTCTCCTTGTGTCTTCATGGCGATGTCGAGTCTGTCCCGTGAAAGCTGTCTGGTCCGCATCGTTGAATTACCGGGTTTGGAACGGAGCGTACGCGGGCAATGCCCGCCATTCGACTCCAAAAGCCGACAATTCACAACCTTGCCCTGTGCACGGCTCTGGCCGGCGCTATAATCAGTTGGGTTGGCGGAGTGGCGGTCGCGCTCAACTGCGACGACTCCAGTTAACGATGGGATTGAGTTCGTCGGATGACTAGATAGAGAGCAATCTGGCGGGGCCAGAGGGTTCGTTCAAGAGTAAACCGACGTGGAGGATCGCCTTCGGGTGTTCCTCCACGTCGGTTTTTTTTGCGCTTGCCGGTTCGGCGCGGTTGCTCATGCGAGGAGTCACGCAAATGGACAAAGCTCCATTGACCGTCGCGAAGCAGATCGCCGAAATCGCCACCGCGCAAGTGTTAGGGAGGGCCGCATAGGTCCGATCCTGGGAGGGATCACATCATGCATACCGCCAAACTCGGAGACCGCGTCCGTGTGCAATACTCGCGGATCGATAAGCTGAACCCCGCTCGGCTCCTCAGTCCCAAAGTGCTCGAATTCACGACCGGCAGCGGCGACGTGATGCCGGGTTTGAGCTCGGGTGTGATTGGCATGGTTCTGGGCGAGCACAAGCGCCTCACGCTCCAGCCGGCTGAAGCGTATGGCTACTTCCAGCCCGAACTCGTCAAGGAGATTCCGCGCGCCAAGATCCCCAAGCGAATCAAGTTGCGGGTGGGCAAGCGGCTGAGCGCTTTGTCAACCTGGTCGGGTCGCCAGCGTCGGGTGCGAGTGGTCGAAATCAGTCCGCAGACAGTCAAGGTGGACGGCAACCATGTGCTGGCAGGCCAAGTGATTGAACTGGAGGTGAACCTGATTTCTGTGGATTCGTCGGCCGATGCGAATCGTACTAAACCGCAGTTCGACATGGGAGGCGAGAGCTAGGCGCTTCCGCCGCGGCCAATTCTTGCCAAGAAGGAACCCACTCCACGCGGCAGTCCGTGGATTTCGTTCAACCTCTCGGAGATTTGACGATAAGACTGCCACGTTAGGCACATGTCTATTGCTTGGAGGCTCAACATGAACTTGCAGACGATAGGCGACGGACAGGCCACACGGCGTCTCGTCGCCGAGCACGCCGTGGCGCAAATTCTGAATCAGTCCGCGGAGATCCTCCATGCCGCTCCACAAATCCTGGAGGCCATCTGCGAAAGTCTTGGCTGGGACGTGGGCGCGCTCTGGACCGTGGACAGGCAGGCCCAGGTGCTGCGCTGTATCGACGTGTGGCACGTTTCCACCATGGAGGTGCCCAGGTTTGAAAAAGACTGCCGGCAAAGCACGTTCCGACGGGGCATTGGGTTGCCGGGCCGCATTTGGGCCAGCGAAAGTCCGGCTTGGATCCCGGATGTAACCTGCGATACCAACTTCCCCCGGGCACAGATTGCTGCCCAGGAAGGGCTGCACGGAGCTTGCGGTTTTCCCATCCAAAACGGCGTCGATTTTCTGGGCGTGATGGAGTTTTTCAGCCAGGACATCCGACAGCCGGATCAAGAACTCCTTGACATGATGCTCAGTATCGGCCGCGATATCAGTCAATTCCTCGAGCGGCGGCGGGCCGAGCAGACACTAAGCGACCGAGCACTGGAGTTCGCTCTCGCGCGGCAAATACAGCAAGGACTACTTCCCAAGGCAATGCCCGTGATGCCCGGTTTCGCGTTCGGCGGTGCATCCCGGTTTGCCCACGAAACAGGCGGAGACTACTACGACTTTTTCCCCTTGCTCGACGGCGGCCTCTGTATTGCCATCGGCGATGCGAGCGGCCACGGCATCTCCGCCGCTCTCGTCATGGAGGAGACCCGCGCGTCGCTGCGTGCGCTGGCCTTGACCGGGGCCGATGCCGGTGCGATCGTCGCCCTCACGAACCGCTGCCTCGTGAACGACCTCCCCACGGGTCAATTCGTGACCTTGTTTCTGGCGCGGCTCGACCCTGGTACGCGCTCCCTTGTTTACTGCAACGCGGGTCACCCTTCCGGTTACGTCTTAGACCAACATGGAGAGGTGCGTTTGGTCCTTCAAAGTACCGACATCCCTCTGGGCCTCGAATCGACTACCGAGTTTCCCACCGCGCCGGCCATTACGCTGCTCCTAGGCGACCTCTTGTTGTTGTTCACTGATGGGGTCACGGAAACTTTTTCACCAGGGGACTCGCTTTTTGGCATTGAAAGAACTCTGGATGTCGTCCGGGCGCACCGCCACGAGAGGCCCGCTGAGATTGTGCAGGCGCTGTTTGGTGCCTTGGCTGATTTTTCTGGAAACCACGCCCTACTCGACGACATCACGGCCGTCATTATCAAAGTCGAAGCCAGTAATTGACTCAGTATTGCACCGCATCTGGTGGCGTAACGCGGCTCGACGGGGTGACCGAAGAAGGAAACCTTGGAAAGGGAAGAATGGTGATCGTCCGCGATATGGCCGCTCAGCACGCCAGCCTGCTCAAAGGTCTCGGCTCAAAACCTGTCGCAACGCGTCAAGCCTTCTGGCTTGAGTGGTAATCTAGCGGCTCTGGCCCCGCCGTACCGGCCGCACACCCGCGCAAGTTGGGGCAGGATTCAAATCCGCGGAGGCTGCTGATGGACTGGATGACACCCGTTTACCTGTTGATCGCGCTTCTGCTGGTTTTCTTGAACGGCTTCTTCGTGCTTGCTGAATTCGCGCTCGTCAAGGTGCGAGCCACGCGCATCGACGAGTTGGCGAGGCAGCGAAAGGGGCGAGCGCTCGTCGCCCGTGAAATGGTCTTGCACTTGGACAGCTATCTCGCAGCCACACAGTTGGGGATTACGGTGGCAAGTCTTGGCCTGGGATGGATCGGGGAGCCGGCATTCGCGGGAGTCGTTGAAGCGGTCCTTGGCCTGCCACGTTGGTGGTCTCCGGCGGTGAGTCACTCGGCTTCGATTGCCGTGGCGTTCCTCATCATCACCTTCCTGCACATCTTGTTGGGTGAGCTTGCGCCTAAGAGCCTGGCAATCCGTCGGGCCGAGGACATCACGCTGGCCATTGCCTATCCCATGCTATGGGCCTATCGCTTGTTCTACCTACCGATGGTCGTTCTAAACGGCGCCTCAAGCCTGATCCTCCGGCTCATCGGATTGGAAGCCAGAAATCCCGACGTGGCCCACACCGAACACGAGCTGCGCATCCTGCTCTCGACTGCCCAAACCACCAGCGGTTTTTCGCTTAACCGCCTGCTGATGCTGGAGAACATCTTTGACTTGGGCCGCCAGACCGTGAAAGACGCGATGATTCCTTGGTCAAGCGTGCAGCATCTGTCGCGGTCGGCCAGCCGTGAGGAGGTGATACGGAAACTCGCCGAGCACCGCTACTCGCGCTGGCCTGTGCTCGACCTCGTCACGGGACGAACAACCGGCTACTTGCTAATGAGGGATTTTGTTGCTCTATCACCGGGTGACACAGACTGGGCGCGGCTCGCCAGACCGTTGCGGACCGTTGGCCCTCACGACAACCTCGAAGCGATCATGCAGCAGTTGCAAAAAGATGGGGCCAACATGGCGGTCGTCCTGGAGGGCGGGAGGGCGGTCGGGCTGATTACGCTCGAAGACATTTTGGAAGAGATCGTTGGCAGGATTGAGGACGAATACCCCCGCTTGCCGAGGTTATTCTTGAAGGAAGCCTTGACGGCTGGCGGCGTCATGCTCGAGTTGCCTGCCCGGACGGCGGGGGAAGCCATTCGCGCCCTGGCCGCACTAATCCCAGCCCAGAGCCTGCCGCCCGGCGCCGATGTGTGTGCTTTGGCCCTGGCTCGCGAGCGGCAAGTGATCACCGACGTGGGTCATGGAGTTGCCATCCCGCATGCGCGCTGCCCTGGTCTGGCACGCCCGCTCATTGTCTTCGGACGATCAGCCGAAGGCATCCTGTTCGATGAAAGATCTTTCGAGCCGGCGCAATTGATCTTCCTGGTTGTGACCCCAGCCGAGCGGCCGAACGTGCAAGTATTTCTTCTGGAGCAGCTCGCGAATGTGGCCCTCAGCCAGATTGTTCGCGAGCGCCTGATCAGGGCCCAATCCCAGCAAGAGGTGTTCGACATCATCGCAGAGGCCGATCCTGCCGCTGCCGAGTAATGGCTGCCAGCGCGGTTCATTTTGCGCGGATACATCCACCAGGCAACGTCCGCCATTTTGCACCTATTTGAACAAATCCCAACATCGCCCCCTTGCGTGGACCAGCAAGAACCGTATGATGAGGGAGTTGGATGAGTCAGGTCCCCCTCGGGTTGCGGCTCGGCCAAAATGGATTGCGTTGGTCGGATGACTAGATAAAGAGCAGACCGGCAGGGCAAAACAGGCCCGCGCCGAGCGGCTCGTTAAAAAGTAAACCGGCGCGGCGGAATGCCTCTGGGCGTTCCACCACGCCGGTTTTTTTGTTGTGCTCGTCCGCAGTTGCAAGTATCGCCGAATTTGTCGGAACGCTCTCGCGCGCCTCTTTTCGCAAAGGAACTGTGCTGTGGCTTTGACAACCGAGAAAGAATACGAACACATCGGGGAAACCCGCGGGTGCGCGGATCACGATCATGACCTGGTTCACGAATTGAGCCGGCGGCTCGACGGCGTATGGCGATACGACCAGTACATCGCCAACGCCGACGGCCAAGCCGACCTCCAGAAATTCTGGCGGAGCGTGAAGGCCCAGGAACAAGAGAACATCCAGCAGCTCAAGAAGCTGCTCGTGAAGCACGTCCAGAGCAACTGCTTCTAAAGGTAGCAGGTTGCCCTGGATCGCACGATCGAATCAGTCGGAGCGGGAAAGTCGCTCGCGGAAGCGAATGAAGTTCCCCAAAAAAGTTTTTGAAGTCGTCGGAAGACTAGATAAAGAGCAGCCCGGCCCGGCCTAAGCAGGCCCACGCCGAGCGGCTCGTTAAAAAGTAAACCGGCGTGGCGGAATGCCTTCGGGTGTTCCACCACGTCGGTTTTTTTTGTGTGCAGGCGGTCGGATAGGAACACCGCGGTTATCGGTTCGGCACGGTTGCTCATGCCAGGAGTCACGCAAATGGACAAGGCTCCATTGACCGTCGCGCAGCAGATCGCCGAAATCGCCAGCGCACTACAACAGCAAAGGACGGGCCACGCGCCCACCGCGGTGACCGTGGTCCTCAGCGAGGACACCCTGGTCGTCACCTTGCACGAGGCTTTGACGCCGGCCGAGAAGGCCCTGGCCAGGAGCCCGACAGGCGCCGCCAAGGTGCAGGAATTTCACCGGCAGCTCTTTTCCACCTCCTCCGAATCGATGCGGAACGAGATCAAAAGAATCACCGGCCGGCAGGTGCGCGAAGCAGCCGCGGAAGTCGAAACATCCACGGGAACCGTCGTGCATGCCTTTACCACAGGTGCGATGGTGCAGGTCTTCCTGCTGGCCCAGAAGGGCGCGGCGGAAGCCGGACGCGAAGGGGAACTGGATCGCTGGGCGAACGATACGGGACAAGAGGTCGTCCTGCCGGCAGTGAGCGCGGCGGCGGACACCGGATAGCGAACCGCGCGATTCGTCACTCAATCAGGAGGCTTGATCATGTTGGTTTTGTCAAGGAAGAACCGGGAATCGGTGGTGGTTGGTGGGAAGGATGGCGTTGATCACCTGCTCAAGGTCACGGTGCTGGCAATCAGCGGAGGGAAGGTGAAGCTTGGGTTCGACGTCGCTGCCGATGTTCCCGTGCATCGTCTGGAGGTGTGGGAACGAATCTGCGCGGAGCGCGCACAGGATTTCTCCAGGGCAGGCCCTGAAGCGTCCAGTTTCGATTGAGTATCGAAGTGCTGAGTTAGACGACGTTCACTCCCGCGATGCGGGCATCGTTGCCTGGGTCGACTGGCGGAGTGGAACTTTCCTCAAACTTGTTTTGGAGGTTGCAATGGGAATTCTCTCATGGATCGTGTTTGGACTGATTGCGGGCGTAGTCGCGAAGTACGTCATGCCGGGGCCCGACTCGGGCGGAATCGTCTTGACGATCTTGCTGGGCGTCGTGGGCGCCGTTGTCGGCGGCTTCATCGGCGCGCAGTTGGGCTTTGGAAGCGTGACGGGGTTTGACGTGCGCAGCCTTTTGATCGCCATCGGAGGCGCTCTGGTCTTGCTGGTGGGATTTCGCCTCGTCCTACCTCAATTGACGGCGTGATGGTCTCGTCGAACATCCGGAGCGACAGCGGAACAGAGTCGCTCCGAGCTGGCGGCACTACGAACAGCGACCCCATGATTTGACCTACGAGTTTACCGTTTGAGTTCTGTCCATAGATCCAAGGAGATCTGCAATGTCAACGCTCGGACTTATTTTGCTGGTGATTTTGATCCTGATGCTGGTTGGGGCGCTCCCCACCTGGGGGCATAGCCGCAACTGGGGTGCACTTCCCAGCGGCGGGTTGGGCCTGGTGCTGCTCATCGTGATCATCCTGCTGCTTTTGAGAGTCATTTAGTTCCCACTCCTAACAACTGCCGACCGGAGCGTGGCACATTCGGAGATACCTATGGCCAACCGACATGCGGAATCCGATGGCGCTGTGCGTGTGACGCGCGAGGACCTCGTGGCGCTATTGAACGACGACCTGGCACGTGAATACCAGGCTGTCATTTCCTACGTGATCTATTCGCAGACGCTCAAAGGCGCGCAGTACATGAACATTGCAGCGGAGCTCGAGAAGCACGCCGCCGAAGAGCTTTCGCACGCACTCATCCTTGCCGGTCAGATTGACTATCTGGGCGGGATGCCGGTGACGGAGCCCAAACCGGTGAAGACCTCGGCCAGCGCGGAAGACATGCTGCGTTTCGACTTGGAAGCCGAGACGGAGACGATCCATCACTATCGCCAGCGCGTGCGTCAATGCGAACTGCTCGGCGAGTATGCGATCGCCGAGCATATCCGCGACATCCTGGTGCAGGAACAAGACCACCAGGTTGCCCTGGCGAGCGCCTTGGGGGTGGAGGTTCCCAACGCCACCAGACGCCGGGTTCCCCTCGACGAGCACTCCCGGATCAACGCAGGGATCACGCGCGAGCTGTAACAAAAAGGGGAAGAACCATGACGATCAATGCGGGCATATGGATCGACCATCACAAGGCCGTTGTGGTCCTCATTACCGACAAAGGTGAAGACATTCGGCAAATCATGTCCGACCGTGACACGCCCGAACGGTCCCCTGGTGGTGCGCGAGTGAAGAAATCTTACACCCCCAACGACTTCGTGGCGGAGGACAAGCGCGAGCGGAAGGCGATGAGCCACCTCAACAAGTACTACGACGAGGTCATCGACTGTCTGCGTGACGCGGACGCGATTCTGGTTCTGGGACCGGGCGAGGCCAAGGGCGAGTTCATCAAGCGCCTCGAGGGCCGGAAGCTCAAAGGGCAAATAACGCACGTGGGAACGGTTGACAAAATGACGGATCGCCAGATCGCGGCGCATGTCCGCCAGCTAATTGGTATTGGTTCTCGGCAGGCCACATCAACAGAGGCACAAATAACGTGAGAGTGACAGTCTCGGTCAGCATGTCGCCAGTTCGCCCCTTTAGGGAGACAGTGGTTGGCACCACGCCAATCGCACGCTAGACACTGCGCGACGCCCTGACCGCGACGACAACTCTCGCTTGATGGTTGGGAAGGCGAGCCGAACGTCTGGAACCTGGATCGAATCCAGGTTCCAGCGGCCGCCCTCGGACTGAAGGACTCAGCGGTTCGAGAAGGAAGTAGGAGCGGGCGCGTTTTGCGCTCGCAAGCAGGTCTGAGCAAGTCCGTAAGGAAAAAGGTTACTGAATGTCTTATCGCATGTTTGGATTGGCGACGCTGGCCCTGGCAATGTATGTCGGCGCGACGGCGCTGGCCGAGGATGCCAAGGAAGTCACCCACGACGGCAAGGTCGTCAGCATCTCCGGCGACAAGGTGGTGATGACCGCAGGCAAAGAGGGCAATGAGCATTCCCACACTTTGGCGCGCGACGTCAAGCTGACCCTGGACGGCAAAGCTTGCAAGGCCGCCGATCTCAAGGCCGGGACGAGAATCCGCGTAACCACCCGGGGCACTGACAAGCAACTGGCGACCCGGATCGAAGGGCTCGACAAGAACCCCGACTTCGCGGTCAACCGTCAGGACGGAAAGTTCGTGAGTGTTACCGGCAAGAAGCTGGTGATGACGGGCACGGAAGGGAGCGACGAACGCACTTGCACTCTGACTGTTGACGCCAAGATCACGTGCGACGGCAAGGTCTGCAAGGCGGCTGATCTGAAGCCCGGCATGAGGATCCGCGTCACGACCAACAGCGACGCTCCGTACGATGCGAACCAGGTCGAGGCGCTCGACAAGAACCCAGATTTCGCACGCATCTAACGAACCACGCTGGGCGGCCACTGGCTGCTCCAGTGCAAGTGGTGGGCGCTGGCCTTTGGCCAGTGCCCGCTGCTTCGCGACTCACCTACTTCAAGGAAAACGATCATGAAGGTTTATTTGTACTGCCTGGTCGCCGCCCTTCTGGGCGCGGCTGTGGCCTGGGGACAACCACGCGACGCACCGCGGGGCCGGACAGAGGCCAAGGACGGGGTGGAAGTGCTCACGCGCGGGCCCGTGCATGAAGCATTTGCCGAAACGATCTCGTTCGATCCCGAGCCGGGCGTCGTCGTGTCGAAGGCAGCGCCCGACGCGATCGAAGAACTCCCACCCGAGCAAAAACCGGACGGGGCCAACGTGGCCTGGATCCCCGGTTACTGGGCCTGGGATGACGAGCGGACCGATTTCCTGTGGGTCAGCGGCATTTGGCGGGCCCTGCCGCCGGGTCGCCAGTGGGTGCCCGGCTATTGGGCCAAATCGGGACGAGGCTCTCAATGGACCTCCGGGTACTGGGCCGATGCGAAGGTGAGTGAGATTTACTACCTGCCCGAACCGCCCCAGACCGTGGAAGCTGGTCCCAATATTGACGCACCGTCGGCAGACCACACCTGGCTGCCAGGTTGCTGGGTCTGGAATCAAACGCGCTACGCCTGGCGGCCCGGCTACTGGGCGACCGCACAGCCGAATTGGGTTTGGATCCCTGCCCATTACGTTTGGACTCCGCGCGGCTACGTCTTCGTCGATGACTACTACGATTACTCGGCTGCCAGGCGCGGCGTTCTGTTCGCGCCGGTCTATTTCACTTCGAGCACCTACTCGCGGCGCGGCTTTTCGTACTCGCCGGTGACGGTGATCAATCCGGCCGTGTTTACCACGCATCTCTTCTTGCGGCCGAGCTACGGCCATTACTACTTCGGCGATTATTACGCCTCGAACTACGCCGCCAGCGGGTTCTCCCCGTGGTTTACGTTTTATTCCAGTCACTCCGGATACGATCCGTTTTACGCGCACCAGCGCTGGGATCACCGAAACGACCGCCAGTGGGATCGCCGCGTGGAAGCGGATTTCGCCCATCGGCGCGACCATGAAGAGGCGCGACCGCCGCGCACCTGGACGGCCCAGCGGGAGCGCAGCACGCAGGGCGCGACCAGTGGCGACAAGAGTTTCGTCGTGGCCGCTTCGCTCGAAGATGTGGCCAAAAACAAGGAAGCTCCCATTCGATTTAGGACGGTGGCTAAAGAAGAGCGCGAGCAAATCGGACAGCGGGGGCAGGAGTTCCGCGTTGCCCGAGAAGAGCGCCAAAAACTGGAGGCCGCAGCGGCTGATCCATCAACCGAGGCGCCCGTCCGGACCGTCAAGCCGGTCAAGGTGAAACTTCCCAAGACGCCGATTGTGGCCCAGTCGGTCGAACGACTCGGCAAGGACGACGCTCCGCCGAAGGCCATTGAGTCTCCCCAGCCAGATCCGAAGATCGAACCCAAGCCGAGAAAGCCTCGCGGCAATGCCGAGGCGCCGCGCGAGCCCAAGGAGACGAATCGCGAGCCAAAACTCGAAGCGCCCACGGCCGAGCCGAAGCCGCCCAAGGTCGAGCCCAAACCCGAACCCCCCAAGGCCGAGCCGAAGCCGCCCAAGGCAGAGCCCAAACCCGAACCCCCCAAGGCCGAGCCGAAGGAAGCGCCCAAAGGCGAAGCGAATAACAAGCCCAAGACCTAAAAGTGAAGGCGCGGGCAAATCGAGAAGGAGTTGAATCATGAAAAAGCTGTATGCGGTGCTGATCGTGCTCGTGCTGGTCGTGGTCGGCGTGGGCTTCTACAGGGGCTGGTTCGCCCTGTCGAGTCCCGGCGCCGACAAGGGGAGCAACAAGGTCAACGTCAACCTGACGATGGATGGCGACAAGATGCAGCAAGACGCCGCGGCGGTGAAGAACAAAGCCACGGAGCTAACCGGCACGGCCACGGCAGGCGCCGGCGAGCGTGGCGATCAGGCAAAGGACAGCAAGTGAAGTCGCGTGATGAACTGAGATGGCGAGTCGGTGACTTACATTCGCCGACGGATCGGTCGGACCATTCTTAATGAAAGGAAGCGGACAGGACAATGATCAATCAACAAACACTTCAGGGAAATTGGAACGAGATCAAGGGGAAGCTGCGCAGCAAATGGGGCTCGCTCACGGATGACGACGTTATGGTTTTCAACGGGAATGTGGATCAATTGCTAGGCACGATCCAGCGAAAAACGGGCGAGGCACGAGAGAGCGTTGAGCAGTTTTTCGAGCAGCTCAGTTGCAACGGCGGCTCAACGATCGGCCGGGCAGGTGAAGCCGTACGCGCTTATGCCCAACAGGCGGCTGAAACTGTCCAGGAGACGTCCAAACAAGCTGCCGGCTCGGTGCGTGAACGGTATGCCGAAGTCAAGGACATGGTGCAGCAACGACCAGCCGAGTCGTTAGCGGTTTGTTTCGCTGCCGGCCTGATTACTGGCGTTGTTGTGACCTTGCTGTTGCGGTGGCGGTAAAGGCCCAAGGACAAGCCGTGGAGAAAGTGATGGACGAGTCGCTCGACACGAAAGCGATCCTTCAGCGCATGGAAGAGGTGCGCTGTGACTTGGACGAAGACGTCCAGGAATTCGTCGAGGATGCCCGCGTCATGGGTAAGTGGCGCTATTACGTGAGAACCTATCCGTGGATCTGTTTGGGAGCTGCTTTGACCGTCGGATACCTGATCGTTCCGCGGCGCCTATTTGGGATGCAGCCGGATCCCCGCACGCTGGCTGAGCCAGCAAGTCCGAGCTGTTTGCTCGCGACGTCGCACTTGCCGCCGCAAGGCAATGCGCGCGGCACGCTGCTGGCGTTTGTGGGCAATCTGGTGCTGCGGGGAGTTTCAACGTATGCCCTGCAACAAGCCGGCAAACTCTTCGCCCCCCAAGCCGCTGCATCACCACAAGACGATCAACCATGAAGAACCGCATTCCCGACTACCTGGCGGCTCCGAACCGAAAGAGTCAGGCGTCGCACCCACCTTTTCAAGAATTGCGCAACCTGGCTCAAAAGCAGATCGCAGATCGGCTGCGTCAGATCGAAACGTATGTCCAAGAGCACCCGGTGACAGGAATCGGTGCGGCATTTTGCATAGGAGTGTTTCTGGGATGGATCATCAAACGAAGGTAAGCGGGCAGAACGGCTCGCCGGAGACCGCCCCGAGGGCCATGGCACGAGATGTGGGCGAGTTCGCGCACGGCGTGTTAACTCTGGCGGAATTGCAGACCCAGCTTTTTGTCGCCGACGTGCGGGAATGTGGCCAGCGCGTGCTCGTTCCAGGCCTGGCCTTGCTAAGCGGCGTGGCGCTGGGCCTGGCCTGCCTTCCGATCGCACTGGCGGCCTTGGCTCTGCTGCTCGTTCAGATCTTCGAAACGTCTTACGCCGCAGGATTTCTGATAACGGTCTTGGTGGGAGCCGTTCTGAGCGCGCTATTGTGCGTCATTGGGTTGCTCCAAGTCCGCAAGCGAGTGGCTGTTCTAGGGCGCTCGCAGCAGGAACTAGTCCGCAATCTGCGTTGGATCAAGAAAGTGCTTGAGCGTAGCCGGATCACACGAAGGAATAGCATCGATAACTCTTGGAGGACCGTCACATGAACGAAGAACAAACTTACCCCGCGACACAGAATGCTCCGCATATTCACCAGCCGGGCGAGAGACTGAGGCCACTGAGCGACCTGGTTGAGTACTTTCGGCAATACGCACACGAAAGGCCGGCAGTCGTCGCGCTTTCGTGCTTAGGCCTCGGCTTCGTGCTGGGGTGGAAACTGAAGATGTGGTAGGGCGTGACGCATAGAGCGCCACAATCCAAAGGATCCTATGTCAAGCCCGGACAAAATCGCCAAATCATCGTGGATGTTGACGCTGGCGTCGATCGCCGTCGTGATTGCGGCTCTCTACTTGGCCAAGGGGCTGTTGGTTCCCCTGACATTGGCGGTGCTGTTGAGCTTTTTGCTAAGCCCGGTGTGTGACTGGCTGGAGCGGCGGTGGCTGGGTCGGATCCCCGCGGTGTTGGTGACGGCCAGCCTGGGCTTCATCGTGCTGGGAATCGCGGCCTGGACGGCAGCCGATCAGGTGACCCGTTTGGCTCCCAAAATTCCCGAGTACCAGAAGAATATCGAGGCGAAGCTGACATCTGCGAACGAGTATGCCGTCGCCGCGCTGAGCAAGGTGACCAAAACAGCCCAGGGAATGGGCCAGAATCTTACGCCCTCAGAACCGGCCAACGGGACGATCGAACTGCCCTTCTCGGTCCGCGTTCTTTCCTCGCCAACGAGCCCGCTGCAAGTCTTCAGCGGCATGTTCGGCACGCTGCTTGAGGTGCTCGGAACCACTGGCATCGTCATCGTGCTCGTGGTGTACTTTCTGTTCAGACGCGAGGATTTGCGCGATCGATTCATCCACCTGGTGGGAAAAGGCCACGTCACCGTAACCACGCAGATGCTGGAAGACGCCGGAGCGCGCGTCAGCCGCTATCTCTCGATACTCTTTCTCCTCAATGTCACGTTTGGCATTTCGGTCAGCATTGGCCTATACCTGATCGGCGTGCCCAATGCCATTTTGTGGGGAATCCTGGCCGCAGGCTTGAGGTTTATTCCCTACATCGGCCCGTGGATTGCCGCTGTGATGCCGATTGGCCTGTCGATGGCTATTTCGACGGGCTGGGGAGCGACGATCTTGACAGTCGGGCTGTTCGTGCTGCTGGAGCTCTTCAACAACAACCTCCTGGAGCCCTGGCTCTATGGCAAGCACACCGGCGTGTCGGCCGTGGCGGTCATGTTGGCGGCTGTCTTCTGGACGTGGCTGTGGGGACCGGTAGGGCTCTTGCTGGCGACCCCTTTGACCGTGTGCGTCTTGGTTGTCGGAAAGCACGTTCCCCAACTATCGTTTCTGGACATTCTGCTGGGTACTGAGCCGGTTTTTGAGCCCAAGGAGCGCATCTATCAGCGCCTGCTGGCGGGAGATCAGGAAGAGGCTGCCGAATTGTTCGAGGAGTATCTGGAGCACAAGCCGCTCGTCGAGGCGTACGACACGGTGCTTATCCCGGCCTTGGCTTTGGCCGAAACGCACTGGCAGCTCGGCGAGCTCAACGAGGGGAAGCACAAGTTCATCATGCAAAGCCTGAAGGAGATGATTCAGGACCGTGGTGAGCGCCACCAGGAAATGCAGGCGAAAGAGGACACCGCGGTCGCGCCAGAGGTAGATGGAGATTCCAGTAGCGCTAGTAGGACCAACGCGTCACGGCTTTGCATCCTCTGCCTGCCCGCTCGCACCGAGGCGGATGAAATCACCGCCTTGATGCTCGCCCAAGTCTTGGAAACGAAGGGCTGCGTTGTGCAGGCCGTCTCGATTACGTCGCTGGCCGGCGAGATGGTTGATCTTGTCGATCAGCACACAGCCGATGTGGTGTGCGTTTCCGCCACGCCTCCGGCGGCGGTGATGCACGCCCGCTATCTTTGCAAGCGGCTCCGCGATCGCCTTCCGAAAATGAAGTTGGTCGTGGGATTGTGGGACGCGCAAGGCGACCTGACCAAGGCCAAAGAGCGCATCGGTTGCGGTGCCATCGTTGTGACGACGTTGGCGGACGCTCAAGAACAGATCCGCCTGCTGAATCCGCCGCGCTTGCCGCGGTCTGAGAAGCGGGGGCAGCCGGAGCGCGGTTCATTGGTCATGGCGGGGGCTTAGCGCACGACACAGTTTCAGTTACTTCGGAACTTGGGTAAGCGAGCAGATTTCGACACGATATGTAGCTTGGCCTCAGGCGAGGCCGCAGTGAATACTCCACCTTCATCAACCAAGGAACCTCTCATGGCACTACAAGGAACACCTGAGCAAAAGGACCTGGAGACCGCCGGTAACAACGCCCCTGTCTGTCCGCGGGGCTCCGTGGAAAAGGCGCCCATCCCTGAGGGAGTCGAAATGCAGGCTCAAGCCCTGATTCGTCAGGCGGGGTCCCCTGTGCTAGCAAAGAACGCCGTGGATGGAGCAGCCGAGCGTGAGATGATCCCTGATTTTCGAGAGGACCTCTTTGGACAGCGCTTTGGATTCACTTCGCGCCCAGCGCTACTCGCTGCTTCGGCGCCGGTGACCGCAGCCGATGGCACGCCCTGGTGGACGACCGCCATCGAGGGCAATCGCTGGATCGTCTGGAATCAAGAGGACATGTCTGCCTCCGAGACCTATGCAACGCTTCAAGAGGCGAGGCGTAGCGTCTATCCAGCGAGTTCATAAACGCATGCTGTTCCGGCGGTCGTTGTCCTTGCTCGGCACGCGACTTGTGGTATGATGGTGAGAGTTGGTGAAGTCGCGTGCAAGGCATCGCGACGTTGACCAACGGTTTGATAAGTCGGACGACCAGATAAAGAGCAGCTCGGCTCAGGCAAAGTATGCCCACGCCGGGAGGCTCGTTAATCAGTAAGCCGACGTGCCGAATCGCCTGCGGGCAGAAGCGGCACGTCGGCTTTTTTGTTTCTTGCTGCTGTCGGAACACTGGAGGTTTCGGCCACGTTGGCGGCAGCGGCCGGAAGGAACCATGCTCGTTGGCAGGATCACCAAATTTGTTCATTTGCGGCTGGCTTTTGGCCAGCGTCCGGCTGCTTGGCCTTTTACAGTGCGATGCTCCGTTTTGGCCAAAACAAGGAGGGCCATAACGATGTTTGACGAATCGGAATCAACCAAAAATCAACGTTGCGACCCCCACAAGCGCCGCTTGGACGTTACCCCTACGCCGCACGATGCCGCTAGCGCGACCAGGCGTGTCTCCGCCAACGGGCGTGCGCTTCGTGTATTGATTGTTGACGGCAACGCTGACACGGCCGACGCCCTGGCCCAATTTGTTCGTCAATGTGGGCACAACGTCCGGTGGACTTGCGACGGAGCCACTGCCCTGAAAGTTGCCGTTGCTCACGAGCCCCAAGTTGTGCTCGTGGCGATCGGCATGAAGGAAATGGACGGGTACGAGCTGGCACAGCAGTTACGACTCGACGCCCGTCTGAAAAAGTGCTTCCTGATTGCGATGAGGCACAAAGCGGATGCCTGGGGGCACGAGCAATGCAACGAGGCCGATATCGACCTGTTCCTGCCCAAGCCGGTCGATCACTTGGTGTTGGAAACGCTGCTCATGTGGGAAGTCGAACGATTGCATGAGTCGCGGATACGCCGCAGCCCGGTCTAGCCCAGAACAACATGTGAAGAGAGGAAGGAAACTGCCTTATGCCTACCGGCAGAATCAAAACTCTGGTGCATCTGTCGCAGCAGACCCATATACCCAGTACGCGGCTCGTGGCGGGCCGCAACGACAAAGGTTACGGCATCATCGAAGACGAAGATGGGCGAGAAGTGTACTTCTCCCATGAGATCATCGAAGGCCTGCACGGTTTCGACAACCTGCGCCAGGGCCAGAGACTTGAATTCACGTTGGACGAGCCATTTTTGCGAGCTGCGACCGCAAAACGGTTGATGCCCGCCCCAGAAATCGTGCTAAGACCGGCGGCCTAACTCCGGCGCTTCCAAGCAACCATTTTCGTCCGAGAGGACTGATCCCAGGAGGAATCGATGGAATGCGTTCGCCCCCTATTTGTCTCGACGTATCCGCCGGAAGAGTGCGGCCTGGCCACGTTCACGAAAGATACTGCCGATGCCGTGGACCTGGCGGCACGTAAGCCGGTGTCGTCGGTTGCGGCGATTCAGAAGACACGCGCGGTCCGGAGCGATGACCCACGGGTTGTCCACGTCATCGACAACAGCCGCTCTGGAGCCTACTGGCTGGCTGCCGAAATCGTCAACGAAGGACCGTGCGACGTGGTGAGCTTGCAACACGAGTTCGGTCTTTATCCAGGCGAGTGGGGCCGCCATGTGTTGCATTTCATGCGCAACTGCGACAAGCCGATTGTCACCACGTTTCACACGTTGCTCACCGAGCCGGAAGCGCTCCCGCGGCGACTGGTTCAGGACCTGGCGTCTCGCAGCCAGGGGGTGGTCGTCATGACGAGGATCGCCGCCCGGCTCTTGGCCACGGTCTATGGCGTATCGCGAGCGGTGGTCCAGGTGATCCCGCATGGCGTGCCCGAGGTTCCCTTTGACCGCGACGACGCTCACAAGTCAGCCTTGGGGCTCGCCGATCGCCGAGTGATTTGTACCTTCGGGCTAATCAGCCGCGGCAAGGGACTGGAGTACATGATCCGGGCCATGCCCCAAGTCGTGGCTGCTTGTCCCGAAGCCATTTACCTCATCGTGGGCGCGACGCACCCCCAGGTGAAGCGCCAGGAGGGCGAAGTCTATCGAGAGGGTTTGGTGGAACTGGCTGCATCGCTGGGCGTCGGCGACCACGTACGTTTCGTGAATCAATATCTCAGCCTGGCCGACCTCCTCGCACATTTGCAGGCGTGCGACGTGTTCGTGACTCCTTACCCGGGAAAAGACCAAATCGCTAGCGGCACGATGGCGTATGCCATGGCAACCGTGGGGGCCGTGGTCAGCACGCCCTATCTCTACGCCCAGGAAGTCCTGGCCGATGGCCGAGGCCTCTTGGTGCCGTTCGCCGATAGCGCCGCGATGGCGGAGGCGACGCTGCGGCTCTTGACCGACGCCGGATTGCGGACTGAAACCCGGCGACGAGCTTACCAGTACGTCAAACCGATGTTCTGGCCCAATGTGGGACGGCAATACTTGAACTTCTTCGGCCGGGCAGTTTCCGAGAGCCACCGGAGTCGCGTGCTCCCCTTCGCCGAGCACTCGTCGCAACGCAGCGGCAAGCACTCCAGCGACACAGTCCAGCCCGACCAACTTGTGCACGGAGAACGATAATGGACGTTGCGAGCGGCTTACCGCTGGATCACCTGGATCGCCTGACGGACTCGACCGGACTCCTTCAGCATGCCATCTACAGCATTCCACGGCGCCAGAGCGGTTACACGACCGACGACAACGCCCGAGCGCTGCGGCTGTGTGCTCACCTATGGAGCGAGCGCCCCAATGAGCAAATGCTCCGGCGAGTGAATTGCTATCTGAGCTTTCTGGAACACGCACGCTGCCCTGTCCGCGGATTCCATAACTTCCTCAGCTACCAGCGGGACTGGTTGGATGCCGCCGGGACGGGTGATTGTCAGGGTCAGGCGGTCCTGGCACTCGCCGAGGTGCTTGCCAGTCCTCTGCCGGACGGATACCACTTGCTCGCTCGTGAGCTGGTTGACGCGGTCTTGCCCGCATTGGCTGACTTGCGGAGTTTGCGAGCACAAGCTTACGTGATTCTGGCCTGGGGCCACTTGTGGAGGGCAGGCGCTGACGACATCGGCTCGATCGAAAACGTCGCTCGACTCGCGGCCCAGCGGCTGGTTGACTGTTTCCACCGTTCGCAGCGGCCAGACTGGCCGTGGTTCGAGTCTCGTCTGACCTATGCCAATGCGGTTTTACCTCACGCGCTGTTCGACGCCGCCGAGCGGTGGCCTGAGGACGCATTCCTGGCGGTGGCGGAATCGTCATTCACTTTCCTCGATCTGGTGACGACGGCTGACGATATCTTTTGGCCGGTCGGCAACCGTGATTGGTATTCACACGGCGAGGACAAGGCGCTCTACGACCAGCAGCCCGTGGAGGCCGCCACGATGGCCGGCGCCGCGCTGGCCGCATTTCGGTTGCAGGGTGATCAAAACTATTTGGCCACCTTTCGGCGGGCGCACCGTTGGTTCCATGGCCGAAACAGCCTCGAGCAGCCGCTTGCCGATCGGCGCTGCGGCGCCTGTTTTGACGGCCTCCAACCAGCCGGCATCAACCACAACCAGGGAGCGGAATCCACGCTCGCATACCTGTGGACTGAATTGCTTAACGCTGAAGTCCAGCAAGGAAATGCCGCGACGCAACGGGCGCATTTGCGTGCCGGCCCGCCGTTGGCATTGAGCTCGCCAGTTTCCTTGGTGGCTGACACCGGGGGAATTCTGCTCACTGAGGACATGTTGGAATAGCACCGACCACGACACCTACCGGAGACCCGACATGCAAATCTATTGGACATCCCTCTCGTTCCCGGAGCTCTCAAAACTCCCACCGGCCGAGCGGCGTCGGATTCTCGGACGCTGTGGTCCCCAGACCTTCCGACATTGGCAAACTTGGGTGGCGCTGTTCGTAGCACTTCAGTGCGTCTGGATTGCAGCTTGCATCGGCTGGTTCTTGACGTCCGGTTCGTGGGCCGGGCCTTGGAGCGGCGCTGTCCTCGGCGCTCTGGTCGGCTCGGCGGTCGGTGGCGCTCTCTTGGGGCAGGTCAAGGGATCGCTGGTCCGCCCCTATCTTCGGGCGGAACTTAAGGCTCGACCGATCGGCCCCACTTACTCGCGCTAGCGCGTCAACGATCCCGTCCTTCTTCCAGGACCTCACATGCTCAGAGAATCGAAGTCACCCAACCTGTACGGCGAGTTATTCCAGCGCCATCCCAATAACCCGCTGCTCACTGCGCACGACTGGCCCTACCCGGCACATACGGTGTTCAATGCCGGGGCGTGTCAGACGGGAGACGAAACGATTCTCTTGGTGCGGGTCGAAGATCGCCGCGGTCATTCCCACCTGACCGTCGCACGCAGTAACGACGGTGTTTCGAACTGGCACATCGACTCCAAGCCCAGTTTCGCGCCCGACCCGGAGAACTACTCGGAAGAAGCCTGGGGCGTCGAAGATCCGCGGTTGACTTGGGTCGCGGAGCGCAATGAATGGATTATCGCTTACACGGCCTACTCGCCCAGCGGACCGCTTGTATCACTGGCCCGGACCAAGGACTTTTCCTCCTTCACTCGGCTGGGGCCGGTCATGCCTCCCGAGGACAAGGATGCGGCCGTTTTTCCCCGCCGCTTCAGCGACCGCTACGCGATGATCCATCGACCGGTTTCAGCCGGCAGCTCCGGCGCCCACATCTGGCTCTCTTTCTCGCCGGACCTCACGCACTGGGGCGATCACCACATCCTGCTGCACGCGCGGCGCGGCGCGTGGTGGGACGCCAACAAGATCGGCCTGAGCCCTCCCCCGCTGGAGACGGTCGAAGGTTGGCTGCTTCTTTATCACGGCGTCCGGCATACGCCTGGAGGATGTCTGTATCGGCTTGGGTTGGCCCTCCTCGATTTAGAAAAGCCGTGGCAAGTGCTGCGGCGCAGCGATGAATGGATCTTTGCACCGGAAATGCCCTATGAGCGCCAGGGGGATGTCAATGGTGTGGTGTTTCCTTGCGGCTGGATACTGGACGACGCGAGCGGTGCGATCCGCATGTACTACGGCGGGGCCGATTCCTGCGTGGCACTGGCCACAGCCCAGCTCTCGGATGTGCTTAGTTACCTGCGGAACTGTCCCGCCCCTCCGTCGCGAAAGCGTTCGGGTATGACCTTATTTGATTAGTGACTCCCTTATCGCGGAGGCCTTTTAGCACTGCCAACCCTCTCGGCCAATCCAGCAAGCCCTGTCAGAGTGAGGCGGGGGAATGGGTCCTGTAGCCTGCGGTTACACAAGTCTGACACGGCAAGTACGCCGCACTGACCCGCGGGTTGGCTAGACGTGCGAGAATGCACATATCTCTCGGATGTTCTTGGCGCTTACCAACTCTTGGTCCTCGCCATGCATACCCCTTCGGATCGGACGTACGATGCAAGTCTCAACAATCCAGTGCCCGAAATGTGGCGGCACGGAATTCATCCAAGTCGATGACCGAGTTAGATCGGGTGTTGGAGGCTATGGAAAAGGCGCTAGGCTGCCTACTATTTACCACTGCGTTTGCGGGCTGGAATTCAAGCAGACCGCAAGGCCCATAGCCGCGAATTCGATAGCCAGCGCTTCGGCCTGATCGGCCGGCAGGACCGTCGTAGATCGCGACTGTCAGCAAATCGATCATATCCTTATCTTCAAAGTGGCGCCGGGTTGTGAAAGCGCCAAGCGCGTCGCCTAACGTGGCATCCCCGGAGTGAACCGCTTATCTGTTCGCCCAGTTTATGCCGCACGTTTTGATCATCGGCGGGGGTTTCGCCGGGTTGAATGCCGCCAAGGGACTGGGCGGCGCTAAGGGCGTGGACGTGACGCTGATCGACCGGACGAACCATCACCTGTTCCAGCCGCTCTTGTACCAAGTGGCGATGGCCGGTCTAAGTCCGGCAGATATTGCCGCGCCCATCCGCAGCCTGCTTTCGCGCTTTGCCAATATCCGAGTTCTGCTCGGAGAGGTTCGGGCCCTAGACTTGGGCCGGCAGGTCGTCGTGGCCGACTTCGGAGACGTGGAATTCGATTACCTTATTCTGGCTTGCGGGGCCAGGCACAGCTACTTTGGCCACGATGATTGGGAAGAGCATGCGCCGGGCCTTAAGAATCTGGAGCAGGCAACGGAAATTCGCCGGCGCGTGCTCTTGGCCTATGAGGAAGCAGAGCGAAGTACGACCCCTGACGACCGCAAGCGGCTCCTGACCTTCGTTGTGGTCGGGGGCGGACCAACCGGCGTCGAGTTGGCCGGCGCAATCGGTGAGATGAGCCGGTTTACGCTGGCCAAGGACTTTCGCAATATCGACCCCACATTGGCCCGCGTGATTCTCGTGGAGGCCGGGCCGCGAATTCTACCCACGTTCAGCGAGCAGCAAGCCGCCAGGGCCGCTCGCGACCTAGAGCACCTGGGCGCGCAGGTGTGGATTAATAGCGCAGTGACGAAGATCGACGCCGATGGAGTGGAGATCGGAGGCGAGCGGATTCGGACCGCGACGGTCCTGTGGGCGGCGGGCGTCAAGGCTTCGCCATTGGGCCAGGCAGCGTGCCTGGAGGTCGATCGACAGGGTCGTGTACTCGTTGAACCGGATTTGAGCGTCAAGGGGCATAGGAATGTCTTCGTCGCCGGCGACCAAGCCTGTTTCACGCACCAGACGGGCAAGCCGTTGCCCGGGACGGCTCCGGTCGCCATGCAGCAGGGGCGTTATCTAGCCCAAACGATTCGCAGCGAGTTGGCTGGGAAGGCTCGTCAACCGTTTCGGTTTGTGGACAAAGGGCAGATGGCAACCATCGGCCGGAGCCGAGCGATTGTGGAGATCGGCCGGCTGAAGATGGCTGGTTTTACCGCATGGCTCCTGTGGTTAGTGGTTCACATCTACTATCTAACTGGTTTCAAGAATCGGTTGCTTGTGGTGTTGCAGTGGGCCTGGTCATACGTCTCCTTTCGCCGCGGCGCGCGGTTGATCGTCAGCAAAGAGTGGCGGCTCGAAGCGCCGGAGGAGACTCACCCCAAGTGCGGCGAAAGCCCATCATCCGAGAAGTCGCCGTCGCCGGCTCGAGTCACCGAGACGACTGATTCTGGCTAATGCCCATCGTGAAGACGATCCTCACCGCGTTTCGCGTCGGCTTGACTAGTTTCATCAGACACCGAAACAGACGCACCCACTCTTTAGGCGTTACGTTGAGCTGCCGCTTCAACCTGCAAATCCTGTTAGCATTCGACGCGCGGCGCGGCTCGACCATCGATCTGACGATGAATGTCTATACTGATCCGCGGCTGCTCGACGTGCATGGGGCGCTCAATGCCCTGCCAAAGTTAACCCTCGACGCCGTTGCCTCCGCGCGTAGGACTGGAACCGATGATTCGCGGGGCGAGTTTGCACCAGCGTTTGTACCCAAGGGGTGCAAACCGAGTGCAAACCAGTCAATTACTGACACGACGGCTGGGAATTGGCTCGATTGTCATGCTACGAATGAAGACAACGTAAGTTGTTATGCTGCCAAAAGAAAGCAGCCGTTGACATCGGTGGTCAACGGCTGTCATAGAGAGCGGGCGACGGGATTCGAACCCGCGACATCCAGCTTGGGAAGCTAGTGCTCTACCAACTGAGCTACACCCGCAGGACACGAGTCAGTATAGGGTCGTGAAGCGGAATTGCAAGAAAGTGCGATTCCAACGGCACGTGTAACGAACCGAATCGCCGCAGCTTGCCTACCCCCTATTGAGGGCGATAGACTGAATTTGTTGTTGCCCACCTTTTGGCCATGACGTGCCGTCTTTGCGTGCCGGGACCGAAACGATGCCCTTCCCCCATGGCAAGTCTCGCCGCGGTTTCACGCTCGTGGAACTGCTCGTGGTAATTGCCATTATTGGTCTTTTGGTCGCGCTGCTCCTGCCGGCGGTCCAAGCGGCCCGCGAAGCGGCGCGGCGAGGGCAGTGCAGCAACCATTTGAAGCAGATCGCCCTGGCGCTGCACAATTACCACGACGTGCAGAAATCCTTTCCGCCGGGCAGCATTTTCCTGGGCACCTGCTGCTCGGACGAAAGCTACACATCGTGGCCCATCTCCCTGCTGCCTTACTTGGAGCAGGGCACGCTGCACGATCGCTACGACCACAACGAGACGAACGAATCGGGCGCGAATCAATTCGTCCGCGAACAATTCATCCCGGTCTATTCCTGCCCCTCGGAGCCCGACAGGCGGCGGCTCATGGAACCGGAAACCGGCCCGGCCCACGATCAGAATCTGGTGTATATGCCGGGCTCGTATCGCGGTGTCGGCGGACGCAGCGACGGCAGCGGCTGGTGGGACAACTACCCGCAATATCTTTCGCTGCCGCGCGACTGGGCCGGCATCCTGCATGTGGTCGATGGCCGCCTGCGCTCGGAATCGTTTGCGTCGATTCAAGATGGCACGTCCAACACTCTCATGATCGGCGAATACGGCACCAAGAGCCGGACGAAGCGGCGGACCTTTTGGGCATACTCGTACGGTTCCTATAACAAGTCCGACGTCATTCCCGAATCGCGCACCTTGCTCAACGATTACGATCGCTGCGCGGCCATCGGCGGCTTGGGCGGGCTTCAGGCATGCAGCCGTGCTTGGGGCAGCTTCCATCCCGGCGTTGTCCAGTTCGCGCTGGCCGATGCATCGGTCCGACCGATCAGCCGCAACGTGCAAATGGACTTGCTCGCCGAGGCCGCGACTATTGATGGCCGAGAGCCTGGTCGGCTCGCCGAATAATTTCCATCCAGACGCGTTATTGGTCCTGGCCAGTCAGATCACGGATTTCAAGCCCATGCGCTTCTGTCGATGGAATCTGGTGGTTAGCGTGTTGGTGCTGGGGGCAATTGCTGGCTGCTCGCGAATTCCGGTCGATGTGGTACCTGTGAGCGGCCAGATTACCCTCGACGGTCAGCCGCTGGCCGGCGCGACGGTGACATTCCAGCCGATCCGCTCGCCCGCGGATGAGAAAGTTGTCAGCGGGGGTTCGGTGGGCCATACCGACAGCGCTGGGCGCTTCGAGCTGCGGCTCATTGATCCCGATGTTCCCGGCGCGGCAGTCGGGAAGCACGCCGTGACCATTACCACGGCGACCACGAGCAGTGATGATGCCGCGCGGCCCCAGGGAGAACGCGTGCCGGCCCCCTGGCGGGACGGCTCCAAGACCTTTGAGGTTCCGCCTCAGGGAACGAAAGCGGCTGATCTCGCCCTGCCATGAAACCGCGAGATTGACAGCCCACGGGTGGGCACCATTCGCTCGAATCCAGGACTGGCAATTCGCAGCGGCGCTACTTACACTCAGGCCATTCTGAACTGGCCAGCGCCGCCGGCTTCTCACCGCCGCCGACGTCGTGGCGCAGTCCATCCATTCTTTTCTCCGAGGTACCGCCATGGCAGACTCTCCCGCTTCTACACCCGCCGGAACGAATCCTCCCAAATCTGGCGGCAGCGTTGTTCGCGTGCTCGTGTTGTTGGGCATTCTGGTTCTCGTAGTGGGCGCGTGGTACTACGACCACAGCGTGGCGGGCCCAGGCAGCGACCAGAAATACGAAGCGATCCTGAAAATGGCAGACGAGAAGAACGCCAAAGGGGTGAAGGATGGAGGCGTCGTCACCAGCAAAGACGTCGCGGATGTTGTTGGATTCGGCCCGACGTATGTGGAACAAAAGGCTGACCACACCATCGAGTGGTATTGCTGGTGGGGCAAGATTCCGGGGCTGTCAACCTGGAAGCGCTATATCACGGTTGTTTATGTCGGCGAACCGCGTCGCTTCAACTCACACTACAAGAACGAACCGCCGCCGCAAGAAGCGCTGCCGGGCTACGTCGCGCCGCCGACTGGCGACGTGGCGGGATCAGAGACAGCTCCCCCGGAAAATTTGCCCGGTGCTAGGGGGGGCCCAATGCGCGGTCCGGCCGCAGGGACTGGAGATGGAGCAGGCAAGAGCGAGCCCGGCAAAGCAAGCGACAAGCCTGCCGAACCGGCATCGGAGAGCGGCGCAGCGCCCAAAGCAGAGGATCAACCAAAGTCGGAGGCCAAGTCCACAGACGATAAGCCGGCCGGCGCGAAGCCAGTCGAAGAGAAGCCGGCCGACACCAAGCCAACTACCGACAAGCCCACCGAGTAGCGCCGCACGGTGAAGCGTACTCGTTGATTGCCCGCCTTAGTATCGGCGCCACGGCACCAAAATGACGGGCGCTGGTGCTACCACAGGCGCGGCATAAACCGCAGGCGTGGCCACTGCGGGCGCGGGAGCATAGTAGCTCGTGGTCGGCGCATAAGTCGCCGGCGCGACCGCCGCGGCTGGTGCAACCGCCGTCGTCGCGGGCGGATAGTAGGACGTAGTCGGCGGGTAGTAGCTAGTTGTCGGCGGATAGTACGTCGCCGCAGGCGCCGGGCAAGCAGCGACCGGCGCGGGGCAAGTGGCCACCGGTGCTGGGGCATATCCCACGACAACTGGCGTTGCAGGAGTCACGTACTGAGCGACCACCACCGGTGCGGTGACAACGGGCGCGTAGGCCACCGCCGGTCGGGCGTGATGACAACAGCCCCAAAACGCATCGGCTCGCGATGCCATGCAAGGAACTGCCAGCGCCAGGGCGGCCAGGCCGACGAAAAGTTTGCGTGCGACGTTCATAGGGGACTCGCTTGAGAAGAAGGGCGTGCGCAACCGACTGAAAAGCAACTCAAGCTTATCCTATGCGAGTAAGATTGGATGACAAGATTGTTCGAATTTTTACGGCGAAGAATCTCCAAGTTTGCAGCCTCGTGGGGCAAATCCTCAGCCCCGAAATCCTGAGCAGCTTGCCGCGGTTGCCCAGTCGTTAATGTCGCTTCAAGCGTGACAGCGGCACTGGCAACAGCGGCTCTGGCGCAGTCGAGTGCGCGACAGCATGCGTTGTGATCTTTGCGGGCCTTGCTGGACGGTTTATGACGGCTGCAATCAGGAAACTAGCGCACATTACCCCCTGCGAGAACGCCTCTCGCGGCGCGAAAAGCGACACTTGACGACCGACCGGATTCGACCTATCTGTTTTCTTGGAGGCACTCTCGTCTGGCCTCGCAGTTGAGCGCCGCGGCAGACCGGACTTCTCACTATCGCCGGTCCCCAGCCCGTTGCAGCTTCGGCGCTTTGGCATCGACGTAGAGCTTTTTTCCGAGAACCTCCATGAACACCGTTCACCCCAATCGCCGGATGCGCATGTTTTCCTACTTCTGCTTGTGCGTCGGCTTCGTCGCTGGAATGTTCTGCGGACTTATCGCCTAGGCAGCCGGTCGTCTGTCGTGCGGTGCAGATGCAGTCGCAGCAGGTTGAGCGCTAGCTTGGCAGCGCGCGGGCGGAGAATCTCCGGATGGCCCGCGAAGGGAAACTCCTTCTCAACGACTCCGGCCGCATGTGCGAGGACGATTTTCAGGTTGCCCGGGGCCGAACTGGGCGAGTCCGCTTGCGGGCTGGGGCCAACGCATAGCAGGTAATCGGCGTTTGCCGGCTGCTGCGCGGCTAGTTCGTCCAAACCTTGCTGGCCCGGGAAGACGGTTCCGGATTGGAAAACGCCGGCCGAGTCGGCGCTTGCCAGCCAATGCGCGACGAGGCCGCAAGTGCCCCATTCGCGGACCGCGAGCGTTTCGCTCCGCTCGCGGAGTTGGCGGACGACGACGTCCTCCAATTCCTCGTCTTCTTCGCCAAAGACCAGCGCGCCCAGGCATTTGTGAATCGTGTCGATCGTGGGCTGCATGGCGGCCCGCGCCAGCTGGGGCGTTTGGCCCGCCGCGGTGATGCGAAGCGTGATCGTCGCCTGGTGTACCGTAATGCCGACCAGCGGATAGCGCTGCCGCGCGATCAGATCCGGCAGCATCGCTTCCAAGTCGCTTTCGCCGACGCCGAAGCACTTGATTCGATAGTGGGCGATGACGCGTTTTTCGCCCAGTAATTCCTGAATGGCCGGCCCGACCGACGCAGTCCACATCTCCTGCATCTCAGCAGGCACGCCCGGCAAAGCAAAAATCCGCGCCGCAGCACGACCCGGCCGGGCGATCGTGCAATCGATGCCCGGCGCGGTGCCGTGCGGATTGTGGAGCGGCCGGCTCCCCTGCGGAAACAGCGCCTGCACGAGGTTGGCAGGGGGCATTTCGCGCTTGCGTCGGGCAAACAGAGCCTTGATATGAGCCAGCGAAGCATCGTCCTGTACCAGTGGTACGCCGGCCACGTCGGCGATCGCCTGCCGCGTCAGGTCGTCGGCTGTAGGGCCGAGGCCCCCCGTCGCCACGATCACGTCGGCTCGCTCCGTCGCCTGTCGGAAGACCAGGATGTTGTCGGCCAAAATGTCTCCGACGGTAGTGTGAAACGCGACTTCGACGCCGATCTCCAGGAGCCGCTCGCTGAGCCACTGGCTATTGGTGTCCAGCCGCTGGCCGGTCGTGAGTTCGTCGCCGATCGAGATGACTTCTGCCCGCATGGGTACAATTCCCTGAATCGATGAAGGAAGTCATTCTAGACATTGACGGCATGCACTGCGCGAGCTGCGTCAGCCGCGTCGAGACCGCGCTGCGCAGCGTGCCGGGTGTGCGTTCCGCGCGGGTCAACCTGGCCACCAATCAAGGCGCCGTGGAGTTTGACGGGACGCCACTTGACCTGGCGGCAATCGAATCGGCCGTTGCCGCAGCGGGATATGTTGCTCATCCCGCGGCGGCGG
>Ga0065705_10001802_pt1 | contig 45387 bp, 52 predicted proteins | sample SwibulcommuniRL2_FD_59092 | JGI IMG/M metagenome (GOLD analysis project Ga0065705, IMG submission 59092) | Bulk soil microbial communities from switchgrass field near Rose Lake, East Lansing, Michigan, USA - RL2 Bulk Soil v2 (version 2) | ecosystem: Environmental > Terrestrial > Soil >...
TTGCTGCGGTTGGTTCTCACCGCAGATGATGCACTGGACGTTCTGTGGTTGATTGCCACCCGGTACTACTGGTGTCAGTGTCAGGTTATCAACTCCTGAGAACGACCAGTTCTGACCGCCAAGTGTGACGGCTTGACCAACACCACAACTAGCTAACAGCACGAGTGCTGCTAGTATTCCACTCATTTGCCTCATGAAGTACTCCTTCTTCGCTGCTGTCTCGCTTAACAACACACCAGTCGCAGCTATTCTAGCGTGAAGCTGGTGGAGGTTCCACACAATGTTGTGGCATCGCTACGTGTGGGAGTTGGCACCGTAGCATAGCACATCATGGGAACCTCCGTAAGTTATATAATCTCCGCTCGCTTAACCTTCGTGATCGTTGACCACCTGTGCACACCACCAGCATCAGGCACACTGATACCACATTCGGCTGGTATGATTAGCTGCTTGCCACCTATCAGCATCGGTGTCTCTGCGTGTTTGACCATTACACGTAGTGCCTGCTTAGCAACTGTGTGGTGCGCTATACCTATCAATCCATCGTGCGTGTTGAGTGCTATGCGTGCCTTGCCTTTAGGCCATTTGTCATCATCGTGACACTTATATATGACGCGGCAGATGTGGTCGCCTACGGTCGATTGGGGATAGAAGGCTACTATAGCCTCCGTACTTTCTTCTGTCACCGGAATTAATTGAACATAGCGGCGACCATAGGCGTTATATATTGAACGTTCGCCGCGTACTCGGTTCAGATCGGCTTGCCATCCTAGCTTCAACTCAGGTGTCAACTTGTGGTACTTGACAAACGCCTCACTTGCTGTTGATAGTGACAAGCCTGTTGTTAGAGCTAGACGGTCAGGCATCATACGGTAGTTAAGACCATGACGACAACGCTTGGCAATGTAGCGGATTGTGGGCTTCCCCGCCATGTCCGCGTTGTATGCGATGCCATCACGCTTCGCGGCAACTTCATCCAAGGGGTAGCGGTCGAAGGTCGGAACTTCGTTGTACGGTACATTGAACATGTCACTGGCGAGGGCGCGATGACAGTCGTAGCTGCCGTCACGCCTAGCCCTCTCAAACTGGTCGATCCACGTTGCGATGTTATATCGCCAGCCGACGACGCGAGCCTCCGCTTGAGAGCCATCAATGTAGATGAAGCAGCAATCGGGATCAGCTATAAACATCTCCTTCGCGCGGTCGGGGATATTCTGCAGATTGCCGCCGCTGCCCCACAGTGTTTGCGCACTACTAAGACGCCCCGGCGCAGAACGTACTCCGGTCTGCCTGTAGTCGCAGCGCATCCTACTATCGCTATCAGGCTTGGCTGACGCATATACACTGTAGAACTTATCATCCTCGATGTAGCTATCAACTGCATCGAGGACTTTACGTGCAGCTTGTGTTGTGCGTGGATGCTTACGCATCAACTCACGGTTGGTAGCATCGGTGCTAGTGCCTCTGCCTACTAGCTTCAACTTACTGAAATACAACTCTGCCATCTGCTTCGGGCTGTTGGGATTTGGTGTGTAGTTGTAGTCACCAACTGCCTCACGACACGCTGCGTAGAAGTCTGCCAGCTTACGCTGTAGATCACTGTACAGATTGCCGGGTGTGTTCTCGTCAAGCATGCGAGCACGCAGCGGCATGTCATTCAACACACCACCTACGGTCATTAGCACTAGATGAGCTTGCAAGCGCATCACGTGTTCAAAGTAGAACTTGTCTAGCTTCTGCTCACGCAACTCCGCAATGATGTGAGCGTTCGACGCAAGTGTGAGTGCACAGTCTTTACCGTTATATATCCAGAAGTTGTCAATACCACCTGTATGTCGCCACTCGTCTTTCTCGTTCTTATAGAACGGGTGTGTGGTGTACTGTTTAACGATGAAGCCAAGATCGTGTGGCATTGTGGGATATAGAACATGATGACCAAGCATCGTGTCGCTGTATGCGGGCCTGCAGCGTATCCGATCCTTAAACCATAACCACGCCATATCGAACCCGCCGTTCTGCCACACCACACGTACAGTTGGCGTAGAGTAAAGTCGTTGCAGACGGCGACGAATTTCGTGTTCTTCTTGTACACTGTATAAGTTTGTTTCCTCGTTGCGAAATGCGATACAAGTGGCTTCATACGGTGAGGCTGCAAGGCCCACGCAAGCTGTCTCGTTACCGATGACTTCAATATCCGACGCGATTGGATTAGGTGAGGTTTGACAATGACGAATGTACTCAAGTGCTTGCTTGTAGGTGGGATTGATCTGCACCGATACGTCATGCTGCTTGTATCTCCCTAACACAACTGGTCGTAGTTTGTCGCCTATGTCCATGTCGAACACGATGTGCGCCATTGGGTCACGTGCACAGAAGGCAGGATTGTAGGTGCACACTGCAGTCAGCTTGCGATTGGACAAGTTGCACTCGATGATGCTACCACGCCAGTTGGTTATTCCTTTCTTGCCAGTGAGTGCTTCAACAGCGAAGTTGCCTAGCAGGAGTACGTGTTGTAGGTTAGGCAACATAGCCAACTCCCACAACAATAGCTCCTGCCACGCTGTTAGCTCATGCTTGCCTACAGGCTTGCGATTAATGTCAGTGTCGAAGGCGACTTGACGCTTGACTACGTTGGTGATGTAGCACTCATGACGCTTGATCTCAGGGCAGTGTGTCTTGATCGCCTTCCACAGTATGTTGCCAGCACCTCCTACTAGTGGAATGCCCTGAGCTATCTCATTGCGACCGGGAGCTTCTGCTATTATAGCGAGAGTGGCGTTCATAGTGCCGCCCATTGCACATTCTACTTGCAAGCCTGCAGTCTGCGCTTGCAATGTGAAGCGCTCTTTCAGTTCAGCCGTGTTCATCATGTGGTCTTCTTCCGTTTCCAGCCCATCGACTTGAGCGATGTGGCGAAGCTGCGTTGATCTGTTAGAATGGTTGCGTGCTTAGCAGCACGAGTAATACCAGTGTAGAAGTTAGGACGGCTAAGATTAAAGAACGCACAACTAGCCATGCAGTAGATGATGTTATCATACTGGCTCCCCTGACATTTGTGTGTCGTGAGTGCATATGCTAACTCAATCGCCTTGCGAGGGTCGTAGTGGTAGTGAAAGCGCTTGCGCATGTTGTAGTCGTTGATGCGTGGTGGTAGCTCTACCACACGATCACCGAAGTCAATCTCTAGGACACCATACTCATCAATGTTGAGAATGCGTCCGACTTCACCATTGAGCATTTGCTTCGTATCAGGGCATGGGATAAAGCTGCCAATGAGGCCAACGCCATTAGCGTCGTACTCAGCGAAACGCTCGCTATAATCACGTAGATCGTAGCTGTTGGTGTTGCATACAACCTTGTCACCGATTGATACAAAGACACGGTTCTTAGCCTCCCACTTGTTGCGCGGTAGTTCTGTCTTACCGGGCATCTCAGGATTGAAGCGTGCTTGCAGTATGCTGTTCAACCTGATAGTACCTATGTCAGACTTGCGCGCTGGTGATATGATTTGATTGTCAAGACTACACCAGTCGATTGACTTGTCGTCGTCGAGCTTGGTGTAGAGACTGTGTAGTACAGCGTCGTGCAGTCGTATCTCTACGTCAGGATTGCTACCAAAGAACTGGCCGCGAGTTATGCGCCGCGCAGCTTCGATGATACCGTTGCCTTCGGCTTGGCGGTAGATGTTTTGTAGCGTGAAGGTGTTGGGCATCTCCAAGCAGCGTTGGAATGGAGAGGTAGGATCAGCTAGGTCATTGTTCTCTATAGGGGGTAGCTGCCGTACATCGCCAAACACGCGTAGACAACCGCCAGAAGGAATAGCACTAACAAGATCACGATGCAGTCCTGTACTGACCATTGCATATTCGTCTACGATGATGATGCGTTGATCGAGTGGATGGTGTCGTGTTCGGCTAGGCTGACTGACAGATGTAGCTTCACCTGTTTCTTCATCTACATCTGGCCTGTTAAACTCTAGCAACTTGTGAATAGTCTGTGCTGGATAGCCAGTAGCTTCACGTATGCGGCGAGCAGCTTTGCCGGTGGGAGCGGCGATGGTGAAGTTGCCACCGCCAGCATGTTCTGAGAGTATGTCACAGGTGTTCTTGATGATTGTTGTTTTGCCTGTGCCAGCTTCACCTGTTACTGCCACTAGGCGCTTTGTGTAGTCCGTGCACATGTCAACTGCACGTTGTTGTTCAACGTCTAAATCCATTGTATGTCCTTTCAGCGCTAGGTTTCGCGCTTATTAATATAGACAGCGCCGCATGTGCGTAGGGGATACTCTACTACACGCGGCGCTGCCCCACACTTATCGGCTTCGGTGTTTGTGAGCCTATCCGACTTGTGTAGCTCCGTCTTGTTCGCCACGTTTAGTAGAGATGACCTCATGCTTGACACGCGTAAGGCCCATGTCCGCATAATCAGGTGTGTCCATGAACTCGATGACCTTACGTGCATCAGTGATGATGCGGTCAACCTTCAGCTTGGCACCCTGAATGGGATTGCCAGCTTCATCGACAACCTTGAGGAAGAAGTGGAAGGTGCGCTTCTGAGGTGCGCGGTTTGCTGGCTTCTTGCCAGCGGTATTACGGACAGGTGCTACTGCCATTGTTGCAAATTCCTCTTGTAAGAGTTACTAGGGTGTGCTAGGTGGCGACATTGCCACCTAGCTTTGTCGTTATACACTGTAGAAGTTAGAGAGGCAATACCTGTCCAACTTCCGCGCGTGGGTTTTTTTCCAGATCGAGGCCCATACGGATACGAGCGCGAGCCTCACGACCTACGAAGTCGTTAGGGTCGATACTGTTGGACATGGGAACACCGAACGCTTTGCAGGTGTTCTTCATGCGCCAACGGTCTGCAGGAATGTCACGGCTGACAACGTTGAGAGTGAATGTCAACTCGTCAACACCATCACCGGGATCAAAGTCTGCAGGGAACTCACTACGCGGCACTTGCAAGGTCAATGTCAGCATCGGGTTGCCAGATGATGCTGCCATCTTATCAACTGCTGCAGTGCAGATTGCCTTGTACTCGCCAGCAGGTAGCTGCGGAGGTGGTTCTGCATCTGCAATGTTCTGACTGAAGTTTAGTATGCCCATCAGGGCCTCCTTCTGTTTGAGCGGCACTCTAGTTATACACACTATTAGAGAGCTAACAAGCCGCTACAGCTAGCTCAGTGTGTATTGGGTAAGCACTATAAGTAGTGGGTGTCACTTTGGCACTGGTAACTTAGCGTAGTTGTTGGCGGTGTATGTCTGCCACCATTCAGCTATCGTCGGACCTTTGCCAGTGTTAGAGTTGTAGCGCCACTCGAAGTTCGTAGCACTTGTCATATCGAACATGCGAGATTTCATCGGTGAGCGAAAGCGCTCAGGACGTATAGCAATGTAGCGTTTGCCAGCATGGTCACGAAGGTTCCACACCTCACTAATGTCTTTGCTAGTGATGTTCGGCAGTTGCCCACCGAGCAACATCGACACGCTGATGATCGCACCATCGTCATTTCTGTCAGCGTCCTTCTCATGCGTAATGAAGATCACGTGTTTGTTCAATGCACTTGTGATGCGGAGAACATTGGAGATGAGCGACGACACGCAGATGTTACGCAAGCCGTACCCTTGCAAGCCGGGAGCCTCGATGCTGGACTTAGGCGCGACACGTACAGCGTACTGCAACGCATGTTCGCTGAACTTGGTGAGGCTATCGACAATCAAGGTGTCAAAGTCACCGAGCATGTTATACAATGTATAAGGGTCAGGCTTCATGCCTTCCTTGACAATATCGACGCTACTCTCCTTAGTAAGATTGATGCGCTGCCAGTCAGGCATGTTGCGAATACTCATGTCACCATCAGGATCGAGCAGCAGGAATAGTTTGCGACCGGGAGCAGTTGCAGCTAGTGTAGTCTTGCCACTGCCGCTGTCACCCCATATCACCATGCTAATGCGGGCAGGTACGTCTGTAGGCTTTTCGATCTTCAGTTCCACTACAGTCTCCCATTGTTATACATAGTATAGCACATGCAGGATTACATGCAACTACTGCTATATTAGATTGTCTTGTTCCAACGGCGACCAGCGTTCTTGCTTCATCTCATTGTCGAAGATGTGCTTGCGCTGTTCACGTGTCTCAGTACACAGCGGTATGAGTGAGCAGCTACGGAAGTAGCGGTTGCATGAGTGAGTGTACATTGGTGCGTTGGTAGGATCGCTCTCGTACTTGTCTATCAACTCTAGTGTGTGTTCTACCCACAGCATCCACTCGTAGATGGCTTCGTCAGTGCGGCTAGTTGGGTAGCGCATGATGCCATCGGTGTAGCTAGATGCCTTAGGCACTGGTATCTGCAGTCCCCACATGACGACGTTGCGGATTGGTATACTAAGCACGCAGGACATAGCTATGCAGTAGCCTGTGACTTGATGACTGGTGTCGAAGCTACTACTCCACACGGTGTCTATACGCGAGCCGGTTTTGTTCTCATGCACCTCAGGCGTCTTGTCGCTAGGACGCAGTGTGTCCAAGCATACAGCGTCGATGCGACCTACTAGACGGATGACAGGTTTGTTGTCGTCATTGTAGAGAGTTAGATCGAACGGTACTTCAACGCCGATGTGTGTTGCGTCGTCGTTGCAGATAGGAATGAAGCGGCCTAGTGGGTAGCGTTGGATATAAGAGATAGCTGCACTCTCAAGGTTGGCCTGTGTACGACGAGTGTCACGTGGATCGTCACTGTAGCCGCTGGTTTCCAACAGCGAGAGTGCCATCTGCATACAACGTGTTTCACTGTCTTCACCAGTGTCGAAGTAGCGCATGGCTTGTTGCCAACGCTCAGGGTACATGTCGTTAGTGAGTAGTCGCACTGCGTAGGCGTTGATGTTGTTACGCAGTTCAGGTTTGGCAGTTAGTAGGTCGAACAAGCGAGCACAGGCAAACACATCGTGCATAGCTCTACCCGCTTCCAACGGCAGCACGCGTTCGACACCACTAGGCAAGTGCTTACCGTGCCAGTTGTGAATGAGGCCCCATCTAGGACAGGTGTTGACAGCGGAGAGAGTGGAGTAGTCTACCCAAGGCAGCGTCTTGTCGGTGGTTGGTTTAATCAGCATTTGCTTTGCCCTCAATCACATCATGCCACACAAGTACACTGCCGTATTCAGGATGGCCGTGGATAGCTAGCATGTCATCCATACTAGACCACACAGCAGTCGAGCCGCGTGCTGTTAACCAACGTATCGTGCAAGTACCGTCGCTCCAAACAACACCCTCAAACTGCGGCATGTCTGGCGGATTTGCTTGCAGCTCATTATGCGTTTCCTTCGGTACATTGCGTCTGTACATTGTAAAAGCTCTCATCACTCCACCTCATAGTTGTCAGCGAAGTATGCAGCACTCACCAACCACATGTCGCTGTGATCTTTAGGATTGCGAGCTATCCAATCACCAACTTTAGGTGAGCCATTCTTCTTATCAGGCGCAGATATGCTAACACCGTCTAGGTTCTCACCCTGTATGTAGGGACGCAGTTCGATGCGTGACTTGCGCTTGTATGTCTTGAAGGTGTCAACCATTGCCTTTCTCCCCGGCGAGCGAAGCCGCTTTTGCTTCTCCGCTAGTTGCATGTTGCTTACACAGTGTTTCGTAGGTTTCAGTTGTGAACTGGCTATCAGGTGTTAGCAGTCTACGCACAGCGCCAGCGCTGTTTAGTGACACGAACTTACCGCATACGTCACACTTATAGATCATGTTCCTCTCCCCTGCGGAAGTTCTGTTGCAACTTAGTAAAGTCGTCTTTCAGCTTAGCACCTACAGTTGATATGTCAGCGACGATGTTAGCCATCATATCAACTGTCTTCACCACACCTGCCATTTCCTGACGCAACATCTCGTTGTCTTCACTCAGCCTTTCTACGGCTTTGATTAAGCCGCGCTCGACACCGTGTTCTTTGACGAGCAAGCGTACATCACGTGCACGCTGCACATAGTTCACCATACTAACCTCCTACAAGTTGAAAGCACAGTTAGGATTAGTCACAGCTACATCGCGCACTAGCTGATCGGGTCGGTAGTCTATATACACTGTAGAAGCTATCGCGTTGCTGACTAGCAGCTTACGTGCACCTACCCAATACTGCACACGACGACCAGCGAAGCGGAACTGAATTAGACCAGCACGCTCGTTGACTGCAAGATGACGCACGAATGGGCCTTTAAGCGCTGCAGCTACTAACGGCTGTAGCATCAGGTCAATGCGTGCACGTTTGGTGGTTTGTTGTTTGAAGCGGAGGCGAGCTAGTCTAGCTCTTGCTTCCGTTGTCGGTGGTGATCTTGACATTATCTGCGACCCTTGTAATGTCTGTATCAGTGTGTTGGAGAGTAAGTGCACGCACATCGTATACAAGTTCTTCGAGCTTATCGAGCGCCTTGGTGGTGCGTTCAAGTTGCTTCTCCAACTGATCTATCTTGCGTTCTAGCTTGACCTTGGCAGCTATTGAAGTTGCTTGAGACTTGGCAGCTTTAGCTGCTTTGAGTACTTCAACCACGCGCATGCGACGTTCGCGTAGCTGCTGTAGGAACATGTCTTGCTCTAAGTCAGACATGTTCATAAAGGACTTAGGATTGATAGCTTCATCAATACTCGCGCCAACGCCAACGCCAGCCGCAGGCTTGTTGACCTGAGGCTGGCGCAGCTTGACGACTTTGCCGTTGTCGTCATTGGACATGTGTATTACCCCGCAACGGGAGTGACAGAGATTACTAACGCTGGCGTAGACTTCTTTGTTACCTTAGCGATTGCCTCGTCTAGCACATCAACACTTATTCCCATCCTTACTAGCTCTGTTCGTAGCTCATCAACGTCGCAGCGTGTAGCAGGACGATTAGCGTTCAAGTTCAACACCCAATCACTGCCGTAGAGCATGATAGTTGACTTCATCATGCTCTCGCTAGCACGATTGCGCACATCATTGATCTTGTCTTCATGTGCTGCAGCTATAGAACGTTTGGCAGCTTCGTAGCGCTTCTCAGCATGTGTGCGGAGTAGGTTAGCAGTCAAGAACTCAGCAGCTACTTGGTCTACTGCATCCTGCGTGGTCTTCGGTGCTAGGAATGCATTTATACATTGTATAGCACGTGCTTCGAGTGGTAGCTCTTTCTTCTCAGGACTAGTCATCTTTACGTTCCTTTTCTTCGCCATGTGTTGTAGCTCCTTGTTGACTATCACTTATTATAGCAGATTTAGGATCAGATGCAAGTCGTTGATTTCTCAACTCTGCCAATCTACGCTTGCGCAAGTTGGCATAGGCATCACCCCACGGCCAGTCAATGTGCTTGTAGATCACACGCATACGGATTTTGCGCACCACGCTTTCGTCTAGTGATAGGTTGTAGCCCTGTTTCATCATCACACACACATCAGTAGCGGTGCAACCGACTTCCAACGCTTGCATGATGCGACGGATTTGGTAGTGCTTCAGACCTACGCGTTCGCGTTGCAGCATGTCATCTACATTGTCAGCTTGTGAGCCTATCAACATGTGGTATGGGTTGCAGCACCACGAATTGTCGCACGCATGGCGGACAACTTCCCGCTCCTGCAGCTTATACCCTGTATAAAGCTCGTAGACTACACGGTAGACGTAGTAGTGACGCTTGTCGATACACACACGCGGACGTACTTCACCGCGTGTGCCTGTGCCGTGAGCGCCGAGCCATTCCCAACATACGTCTTTGTCACCATTGTGCATGTTGATGCGACGGAATACGTCATAGCTCTCACTACGCTCACGGTGGTGGCGTAGTTGCTTGGTGCGTTTGCCAACAGTTCTACCAGCAGCAGCCGCAGCACGCTGATCTTTAACGTGCTGCGGCACTTTGTCTTTAGTCATCACGTACTACTCCACACGCTATAAGGAAGCGGCGTCGGTCGAACTTAGGGTTGGTGTGCTTGAGTTCACGACCAAACACCTGTGCTACGTCCTCACGTATGTCTGTAGCGATGAAGTTCTTTATCACATACGCAATGACAGCATAGTGGCGATGCTCTAGCTGTGGTTTACTAGTAGCAGTTCGTCTATCTTTGCGTTGGTATCTGCGTTCTTCACTGTCTAGCATATCAAATGCCCTCCGTCCCAACACCGGCTAGCGCTAGCTTCACCACTAAAGAGCAGCCAGTACAAGCTCCATAGTGTCATGCCACCGTAGAATGTGCCTACTAGCCATGCAGCGTAGTTGATCTTGCTCAACACTTGTCGGTGTTTGACAGCATAGATGAACGCAATGACGGGCAGTAGGTAGACGAGTACGAACACAGTGAGTGTTGTCTTGTAGTAGTAGAGCAGTTGTAACATGACTAGTCCTTAACCTCCCCCGGTTCAGTTAGCATGACAGTCCACGCGCAGTCGTCGCTGCCATCTTCGTCGATGTATAGCTCTGCGTCAGCCTTAGTAGGGAATGGACCTACGAAGGTGTAGCCGTTGATAGGATCGCCTAAGATTACTATGTGCATAGTCATTCACTCCCCTCAGTTTCCTTGTCCATCTCATAGACTTGCTGCATCAGGTTGGCTACTTTATCTACTAGCAAGTTCTGCAGCCGATTAGTGCCATCTTCGTAGCCAGTAGTTAGGTGTGTGTATTCTTCATACAACGTGCCGAGTAGTGCTAAGAAGCCACGCTCGAACGCTTCCTTAGTGATGTAGATTGTGCCGTTCTTGTACAAGCCTATAACGTCTTCGGGTAGAGAAGCGCACGTGGTTATAGTAGCAGGGTCAATCATGCTCCCGTTGTAGTGTAGGATAGCAATGGCACGTTTGAGTTGAGTACGCTGCCACCTGTTAGGCTTGAAGTGCTCAACTTGTTCATCGAATGGGCGACTACGGTTGTATGCATCACGCGCCCATAGTGGCATCGAGCGGTGGTGCTGATTGAGATAAGCACACGCACGATTGAAGTCATCGCTAGGTGTGCAGTAGTCTGCAGAGAGTTGGTTCTCGTACATCTTCTCATTGGCTATAGCTGGTAGGTGTTGAATAAGGAAGTCATAGCTCATGTGCTCTAGCCACAGGTGGCTGATGTGATGGCGTAGTGACCATGTATCGCCTATAGTTCTATCCTCAGTTAGCTCTACTGTGGTTGTGTAGTCGTAAGTGAAGTGAGTAGGCTTGTCCAACTTAGTGCCGGTGTACATGGTCTTGTAGTATACAACGTTGTCACTATCGGCTATCTTCTCAACGCAACGCATACGGAAGGATGCAGCGAGTGGTTCAGCCTTCAAGAAGTACTTGGCACGCTGCTCATATACACGTATAAACTCATCACCCATGACGTACACACATACGTCGCCAATGGCAGGGTTGAAGCAATGTATGTCGTCAACTAGCTCTACACCACCACCTTCATCGAGCGCGTTGGTGTATAGCTCACGATAGGCTTGCCACAGCTTCCAGTTGGCACCCAAGTGTGTAGTGAATGGCAGTTCGTGGTCACTCTTGCCATCGTTGTAGTAGATGAACTCCACCTCTTTGTCACGGAAGTGGCCTTGCACAGAGAAGAACTTGTACTCATCGAACTCACCATGTTTGTCGTGCACGTGTACAGTTATATCACAGCCACAGCGTAGGAGTGTAGCGATAGCGTACTTGAAGCCAGTGCCGAAGAAGCCTATGGCTTTGTCATCTGACTTAGCACTCAAGCCGAGCATGGTGAATGCACGGTGATCTAGAGTGCCATCGTTGTAGAAGCATATAGCTTTAGTCATTGTGTTGTATCCCCATTGTTCTGTGGTAGGCGCTTCAAGATGCCTTCAATAGCTTTAACATCTTCACTAGTTACTGTCTCATGCTCTCGTGCCTTGCCTACAAGCGATGGTCGATAGGCTACTCTACCTGCTTCCTCTACTGCACTCACTATCAACAACTGAATGTTGTTAAGTCTACTCACTAACTCAACAGCGTGACGCATGTAGTGGTCACGCTCGACTGTTGCCGTTTTAAGACGGCTCTCTAGTTGATTGTTGCGCTCGCGTATGAGTGCGAGTTCAGCGCTCATACGATCTGATTGTAGGCGTAGGTCATCGCGTTCAGTTACTATCAACTGGATAGCCTCTACACCGCGTGCAGCTTGTTCGTGTAGTTGATCTACCAAAGGCTTACCACCGTTGTTAGTCATGTTGCATCCCCTGTTGCTGGTCTTACTACGATGTTGTTCACATACGCTTCAGTACGTGTACACTGTATACACATTCCATTGGGGTGTAGTTCCATGTAAGTACCACACCACAAATCACTATCACCACTGCGCGAGTTGGTGCTAGTCCACACTTGCCACTTGCCGTCTTTGTAGACAAGCATGTGTGCACGTGTTCCCGGCTGTAGCCAGATGTTCTCTCTGTCTGCCATGCTAGTGAACCTTATCATTGGTGGTTCTAGGAGTTGCAAGTATGACACAACGGTGCGGATAGACGATAGTATCATCGCAATCATCGCAACATAGGCCAGAGACAATAAACGGCCAACAGTCATTGCCTTCTCCCTTGGCTAGAGGTAGGTGGCAGAATGCACAGAGTGGGTTGAATGAGTATAGTGTCATTTGTCCACCTCATCTGCTCCATGAGTAGGAGATACCTTGATTGAGTAGTTGCTAGAACACTCAGGACACCACAAGTTAGCTCCATTATGAAGCTCGACAGATGCAGTCCACGCGTGACCACACAATACACATGCGTAGTCACGCACTTGTTTCGGTGTTTGAGTGTCAGTCATTTGGTTACATCTCGCTCTGTGAATGTGATACCAAGAGCAGGATCACCGCGATAATGAGGCTCTATCCATACGGTGTAAGCAGGATCGTGACGTAGATAGTGCCTGAAGTGACCCATGACCTTGTGGTAGCGTCGATGATTGATAGCATCGCTACTCTCCGTGTCGTGTTCGTTGTCTATACACTGTATACCGCGCGTTCTGGCGGTCGGTTGACTGTTGTACCGCTTCACAGGCTTAGTGATACGCAAGCGAATGCGGCGATACTCCAACAACGGAGGCTTGCCGTGCTTAGCACGTGCACCTTGTTTCTTAGGGTGCCACTCGATCTTCTCATCATTGTAGACTTTCGGCTGTGTGACTAGGAAGATGCCGAAGATTAATTCAGTGACGATGCCACCGATGATGTTAGTGGCGTCTTCATCCTTACTCTCGATCTTGTCACGATTGTACGCGTAGTTGATGTAGAACTGCAATGCTTTGCTGTTCAACGACTTGCTAAGCATTGGCATCATGACAGGAGGCCAATGTTCAAACTCAACAACGTAGGCTAGGCTAGAGATAGTGCCTAGATCAACGAAGTCTGTACCTATCACTATGTACATACGCACACGGTCGTTAGGCATGCGCATGACTAGCGCACCATACTCGGCACGCTTAGCTTCATACACATCACCTATGCCTAGTACGCTACGGTATTCTAGCCAGAAGCAATCGAATGGGAGTTTAACACTGGTCAACATGCCTTCGTAGGTTAGCTGCCTATTATCGTGCATGTCGTATAGCAGTGAAGGCACATCGTCAGTGAACACTATACGTTCAGCCAACGTGTTCAACACTGCTACTGATGAATGAGGATTGAATTGATCGGGCAGCTTGAGATGACGCTCAAGTATGGCATCGTGCGGAGAAGTCATACGACGGCCATATAGCCATGATTGTGCTAACATGTTAGCACCACCATATGTCGTAACCGGGGATTAACCACTCACACCTGCTGCACCAACGAGCATCGCCGTAGTACATTATTGGCGCTATGTCGCGTTCCCAATACTGCATGTACTGCAAGCTATTCATAACTTGGCTCCTTTCATGATGTTGTAACTACGCCTATGTATGTAACAAGGCACACACTACGGGCACGAAGTGCCCGAACGCTGTTGCTCGCTAGAGCAACGGCGCTCTTGCTGGTAGTTAGTAAAAGCGCCGTTGCCTTTAGAGTAGTACTACTACAACTAACTTACACAACTTTAGGCAAGAAGTCTACACGTGGTAAGTCATCCCACGCACCTCTTGACTTACGCCTACGTCTGCTTAACACACCTAACACACCTAAGCCACCACCGAACAGCCACACTGCGGCTGGTAGTGGGGTTTCTGCAGCAAATGGTGTGATTACTAAATCAGCACTAGCTGCTGTGCCTATAGCACAGTTGTTAGTGCAGGGGTTGCCATGTTTGTCGAACTCCTCAATGAACAACCCTAAGATCACAGTCCCGGCTGGCAAGTTACTGCCAAACGAGAAGTCATGTGCTGTTGTAGTACTAGCAACATCACCTAGTGTCACATCGTTAAGTGTTAAGGTGAATGCTAGGAACGCACCCAAGAAACCGGGATTGAGTGTAGCTTCACCAGCACTGCTGTTGGCGAAGTTGTTAGTAGGTGAGAAGGCACCTGCTAAGCCTAAGTATGTAGACACACCCGGTGATGCTGCTGTGAACAAGTTCACCCTATCGAATACTGTTGCTCCAATAGTGGGTAAGTTGTTGTCAGTAATGCCGGGTAGGTTGAACAAGGCGACGTTGATTGTGTTGGTAGGTACTAAGAACACCAACGTCAAGTCACCAGTTGCAGGACCGGGGCTAATAGCGAAGCTCCAGTTGTTTGTTTGTGACAATGGCGTGAAGCTACCATTGTCCGCTGCATTACTGCAGCCAGTACCTACTCCACTGCAGATGATGCCGTGAAGTGGGTCGTCAACAGTTACAGCACGTGCTATATCTGCCACCGCTAACAGCGCGATTGCTGCTAGTATTCCTCTTGTCAGCCTCATGTTTGTAGTCTCCTAGGATGGTGAGTGTTAAGCACGGCCACTCACCGCTACCGTTGCCACAACGTTATACACTGTATACTAAGCAGCCTTAGCGATCAAGCCCTCAGCTTCACGCCATAGTGTATGGTTAATCAATAGGTTACGATCAACATTGGTGATCGGAGCTACGCGGCGAATGGTGTTGCTGATGTGATATGTCATACCACCTCGTAACACATTCTCCTGTATCACATTCATCACAGTGTACATGTCCTTGCTCTCATCATCACTGCGACGAGTGTGCAGCATACGCTGGCGCATGTCAGCTATGAAGCTAGCTGGTCTATCTTCATCACGATTGAAGCGAGCTTTGATAGCTGCATCGGCTAGCAGTATGCGCTCACCGATGTTAGTTGTGTAGTTCTTCATGCGCTGTACGCGCTTCTCCAACGCAGTGATGTGCTGTTGTATATCATCTAGTTCTAACATCACCTGCTCCATCAAGTCAGGAGCTAGATGTATGAATGATCTACTATACAGCATATCACCAGCGACCATGCCATTCATGCATATGAACCTGATAATACCGAGCATCATCTTCAATCTACTGGTGCCATCATGGCTATCAACTATGACAATCTCAGGTGCATCATCGCGCTTGTCGTATGCATCATGACGCATACGTATCATCACCTTGTTATAAGTTCTCTGTCCACCTTGCACGCTGCTCACCTTGAATCCGCGATTGTGAATGTGCAGCAGTATGTCGTAGGTATTAGTGAAGCTATATCTACCGCTCATCTTAGGATGCGGTGATTTAGCGAATAGTGCAGGTGCTCGTGCTTGCATCTCATCTACGTCATTAAAGACACGTGCAGTGTCGATTGCTTCAACTTCATGCTTTGCGAATAAGCTAAGCTGTTGCTGCGCCATTGTAGCTCTCCATGTTATACAGTGTATATATACACCACTCACTACTACTCACTACTATTCCTACTCTAGCCTCTACTCTAAGTTGTACTCCCTCTCTTTGTATACCTATAATATATCACATCTAGAAAACACATGCAAGTCTACTAATTCTGTGATAGCACTAGTTATACACAGCTTAACAACTACTCAACAACTGCCAAGGAGGCCCTTGCCTCCCAACGCCCACTACGCTATTAACAACTACTACATACTACTCTACTAACTACTCTACATGCGACTGTCATCAGCGGCAGTGAAGAAGCTTGTGTCGGGCTACGCCCTCCGGGGCTGGTGTTGTAGTGCTAGATAGCATGTGTAGCTGTGACGCTGCGCGGCGCTGTAATCGGGCGCATGAGTTGGCGGTCGCTTGCTCGCTTGCTACGCTACATCAACAGACACAGAAATGCCTCCGCGCCATTGCTGACGCGGAGGCTAGTAGTTATACAGTGTATAACGTTAGGCTTAGGCTGACTTACGCTTAGCCTTAGGCTTAATCACCTTTGCAATAGCTGCATCGGCTTTGTCGCCTTCTGCCTTGTATTCGCCTCTCGCCTTGGCCTTGTCATTATCTGACATGACTGCATCTAGCTGCGCCCATAAGCGGTGCAATGCTTTCATACCGCCCGGAGGTACTGCCAACGTGCCATCGTCCTTATACAGCGGGGCAAGTGACGTATCAATGGCGGTCACTGCATCGGCTATCTTAGACGGCGCAATGCGCTCACCATTGGTGCCCTTGTCTTTATTCGCTGCACCATTCTTCGCACTGCTGCAAGCTATACGAATGTCACTGACTTTCGTATCATTGTCGAATGTAGCACTTGCAACGTTGCGCAATTGTTCGGCGCTAAAGCGTATCCATTCGCCTTCACCAGTAGCAGTGCGGTATACGTAGCAAGCAAACGCATTTTGCTGGTTATGAATACGCGTCACTGTCACATCGCGTTGCGCCTTGCGTAGCAGGTCGATACCTTGGAACGTTTCCACTGCCCGCTGCAACATGATCGCAACGTTATTCTGTTGCAACAGCATTGTAGCTTGTTCGGTTTTCTGTTCGGCTGTTTTCAACTTGCCGAGTGCTACTAGCTGGTCATAGCGCTTCTTATGCGTGTCGCCCTCTGGCGTAGCATGCCAGTATTCAAGCAACATGCCACGAATACTGTCTTCGCCGTCCTTACTGCCAGTGATACGTGCCAGCAGTGAGGTGAGTTCAGCAGGATAAGTATGAGCTAGCATGATAGGTCCGCTCTTTAACTCATCCTTAATCGTAGCAAGGTGGAACACATCAGCGCCAATGTTAGATGCATTGCGCTTTGTGTCTGTAGTGTTGGTGTTGGTGACTTGTACCATCGTCCTAGTTCCTTCTGTTGTGTTGTACTCTGTTGCAGCATTATTGCTATCAACGCTAACTAGTATACACACTCTGAAATCACATGCAACTAATCATAAAGTAGCATACATGCTGCTACTGTATAACAGGCAATTATAGCCTGCGTTATACACTGTATAAAATTAGGGCGTAGCAGTGTGCAATAGCTGACATAGCGCGAACACTAGCTGACATAGCGCGGTGCATGTGGGGACAATGCGCCCCGTCGCTGCGGCGTGACTTATGTCCGCATTGCATACATGCCAACGCGGCAGGCATAGCATTGTATAGCTGCATCACTGCCAGCTAGTGAGTGCGCGTGGTGTGAAGTAGAGGAGGTAGTCCCCGGCCAATTCCCAAACACTGCCACAGCCACAAGGCACGCGGACGGAATAGAAGCTCTGTCTCAAGCCCCTCGCATTGTTGAATTGCTTGTAGCGCTTGTAGCATAAAAACCCAAACGCCGACTGTTGTGAGTACTTGAGTGTGTATAGTCTATACAATGTATAAATGAAAAAGAGCACCCGCCGTGGTAGTTATAACAACTACAACGACGAGTGCTCAGTTGGTAGCTTACTACAACACAACATAGCTAGTATAGCACATGTAGAACTACATGCAAGTCGTCGCTGTTGTAGATAGCTAGTGCGTAGTTGTGTATGTAACGCTTGGAAGTTAGTAAGTCCACCAACCGGCCCTTCGGGCCGGACTATCACAGCCTATGGTGTTGTTTTCTATTGACAAATACCACATCTTGTGCTATGGCCGATGATAGACACAACCAGCTTCAACCACACGGAGTACTACTATGCCATCATGGGCAGGATTGTGGGACAACGTATTCGCGCAGCCGTATGCTCTACTCAATGAGCCGTCAGCAGCCGCACGTGGTTTAGCACGCATCATGTTTCCCACTGCACAGCGCGACGTAGGTGCTGCAATGGTAGCACTCGATGGTGTAGCTCCCGGTGCTAACGCTACAGCTACACAATCATATGTAACAGCGCGACAGGCAGATGGCTTGAACATGGGTGGTCAAGTGCCCATCTCAGCAACCACACTCATCAATCGTGCTACCACGGCTGCTGATGTTGTGCAGCTTAACAGAATATACCAACCCACCTTCGCTCCTGCTATCTACCCTGTAGACAAGTCAGGTAACGGCGGTGGTGGTAAAGCAGGTACTATCAACTGACACACAGACGATAGGAGTAACAACGATGGCTGCAGCAGTCAAAGAAGCTGAGGCAAAGAAGCCTACCAATCCACCTAAGCCTGTTGCTAAAGCAGGTGAAGCACCTGTGGAAGACCCTGTAGACTACAAACTCACTCACAGTGATGTAGTCATTCGCACCAAAGACGGCGTGCACATTCCCAACGATCCTAACGACTTCGACCGCCGTGAGTACGAAGCGTGGGGCATGGCTGGTGGTGTAGCAGTGCCAGCAGACCCACCGGCAACTGCGGCACCTATTCCGCCGCCTGAAGCTGCTCCTAAAGCTGCTAATGCTGGTAGAGAGAAGGAACACAGGTAGATGCCCGTAGACATGCCGCAGATGCAAACACAGTTATCGCCACAAGTACTGCAAGCATTACAACAGCAGCAAGGTGCTGGCGCTGTGGACATAGGCGACATGTTGCAGCAACTCATGGCAATGTCACCTGATGAAGTTGCTGCTACACTGCAACAGATGGGCATTCAGGTATCTCCTGAACAAGTGCAGAGTGCTGCAGAGAATTGGGTAGATCAAGCTGCCGACGATGCTAGTGGCAATCCCGCGCAGCCGTCTACTCAAGCAGATGATGGTGGTGAAAGTCCCGAAGATCAACCTCCTGATGATGCCCACACACCACCATCATCTGCACCTGCTGCTCCTGACGACGAAGCCGCTGAACCTACGCCAGATGATGAAGAAGCTGAGGGCGAAAGTGAGCAAGTACCTGCAGGAGCTAATCCACAACAACAAGGAGCAACAGCGATGCCTCGCGGTGGTATGCCTAGCGGTGCTGGCGGCAGTATGGATGATCTCATTAGTGCTGCAGTGATGCAACAGGCTGCAGGTGATCCTAATGCTGCAGTACCTACAGCACGTGGTATGCCTAGCAGCCCTGCTCGACCAATGCGCCCTTCAGCACCTAACATGCCTGTTGCACGTGGTGGGCCTACTACTGATCCACGTATAGCCGCTGTCATTGCTGACGCCTATCGTGCTAACATGCCTACAGCACGCGGCGCACAAGGGCCAACAGCAACGCCCACTGCACGTAGACGGCGAGTATAATGAACAATGCCGGATTTACCACTTGCAAATGGCCTCGTCATCGACACGCGGACTGGTCAAGCGATTATTCCGTCTACATCGCCAGAGGCAGTTATACAACAACAGACAACGCGCACTAAACAACCTCCCGAAGCGGCTGTTGTTCGTGGTCGTGATCGTAACAACCGTGTTGTGCGTCGTGGTCTTGTTGACCTCCCTGCAGATAGTAGAGCCGTCACTACCACCGGAGTAGTGTGGTTGTACTTTATACTCGGTATAAACGATGCAGAGATTGCAGACGCCACAGGCTTGAAGCTGTCACAGGTAGACATGATTAAAGGTCTACAACTGTTCCAGCAACTAGATCACCTCATCAAAGACAACCTCGCTACACTCGAAGCTGACAACGTGCAGAAGCGCATTGAACGCATGTCGTCCAAGGCTCTCGATGGCTTAGAGGACATTCTTGAAGACGAAGAAACTAAACCTGCTACGAAGGCGCGTGTGTACATGAACATGCTTGACCGTGGCGGCTTTAGTCCTAAACAAGTCATGGAACACCGTCACTCGCTTGAGGGCGGTTTGACAATTCGTCACATACGTGAGATAGCGCAACCGAAGACAATGCCAACAATCGACGTAGATGCTAAAGACGTTACTCCACTAAGGGAGAAGAACAATGGCAATCGTACCGAATAAGGACGGCCAAGGTATCAAAGCCAACGGCTTCGTCGGTGTGGTTGATGTGAGTTACTGCATGCCTACTACTGCCGCAGCAGGTGTGCCTAGCGGTGCATCGTTGTTTGCAGGTCAGATACAGTTGAACACTACAACCTTTGAACTCTACCGTGCCTTGGAGAAGGGCACAACTACATGGGCTAAGCTCAACTGATGGCGCGTGTACGCACTGTACAAGTTGCAGAACGTCCTGAGTTGCTGTTGAAGGAGAACAGCTTGCAGGACAAGTTCTTGCATTCGCGTGCGAAGGTGCAAATCTACGGCGGTGGCTTCGGCAATGGTAAGACAACAGCAGCAGTCATCAAAGCACTACAACTCGCTGACATGTATCCCGGTAGTACTGGCCTCATATCACGCTCAACCTATCCGAAACTAAACGACACTATCCGCAAAGAGTTCCTCAAGTGGTGTCCCCCCAAGTGGATAGTGTCGTTTAGCACAGGACAGAACGGTGACAACATCTGCCATCTCAAGAACGGCACCACTGTGTACTTCCGTTACATCGCACAGCAAGGGACAAAGACTGAGAGCAGTAGTTCTAACTTGCTGTCAGCAACATTCGATTGGGTCATTGTAGATCAAGTTGAAGACCCTGAAATCACACATAAGGACTTCCTCGACTTGTTCGGTCGCTTACGTGGTCGCGCCCGTTACATTGGCGAAGATGGTACGATGCCTGTCACTGGCCCACGTTGGATGATGTTGACATGCAATCCAACTGGTAATTGGGTCTACACCAAACTCGTGCGCCCACTGCAACAGTACAAAGCAACTGGCGTTGTGACTGACGACCTCATCTGCGCTCGTGACATAGACCGTAAGCCAGTACTCGGTGAAGATGGCAAGCCGCAGTTGTTAATAGAAGTTGTCGAAGGCAGCACCTACGAGTTACGCCATGTGCATGAAGCTGAAGGTGGCGACTTCATCCAGACCCTTGAAACGATGTATCAAGGGCAGCAACGTGATCGTTTCTTGCTCGGACGGTGGGTTGCGTATGAGGGTTTGGTGTACCCCCAATACGATACGTCTGTACATCTACTGCAGGAAGGCGACATACACGCTCTGCTGGATGCGTATGTAGAGACACACTACCATCCCACGTGGATAGAAGGCTACGACTATGGTCAAGCGCAGCCTAGTTGCTACGGTCTTGCATTCGTTACACCTGAGCAGCATGTCGTACTATGTGATGGCTTCTACCAAAAGGAAATGTCAATCGACCAACAAGTTAGTGCTATACGGCGTATACGTGCCGATTGGAGTGCTGAACTTGACGACATGCACAAGATCAACGCCGATCCATCCATCTTCGGTCGTCGGACAGTTAACAAACGCACCGTGGGGAAGACGATAGCTGACATGTTCAAAGACGACGACATACGTATGCGTCGTGGAAACAACGATGTGGCGAATGGGATTATTAAGGTCGGAAGTTATCTTAACATTAATCATCGCTTGCTTCATCCTATTCGCCGTGTGGCTGGCTCCCCGCGCTTGTTCGTCAATGCAAAGCTCGATTGGTGGACAGACGAGATTGCAGGATACTTCTGGCAGCAGTCTACTAGTGGCGAGCGCATAGACAAGCCAACAGATCGCAACGATCATGCGATGGACATGACTAAGTACTTACTCAGTGAGATGCCAGATATAGGCAAGTACGCAATCCCTGCAAATGAGCGTGTACCTTCGTGGATGCTGTGGCAAGAGAAAGACCGCAGCGCTGAGAACCCAAGAGCACACCGCTATGGCTAATACAAAGTCAACTAAGCGTGAACTGTTCGACATGGCTGCAGAAGTACGTGGCGAGACAGAGAAAGCACTACGCTTGTACGATGGTAAGACAACTGCGTGGGTGCCAAAGTCACAAGTTGAAGACAACAACGATGGCACATTCACAATGCCTATGTGGCTTGCTACTGACAAAGGGTTTGTCTAATGGCTGACGACTACGGCAATCCTCCGCCCGCGGAACCTGCTACCGACTACAACACCTATGAAGGTGTCACAGCCGATCCTAATGCTGTAGTAGATGACCAGCCTATGTATCGTGTCATAGGTGAAAGCAAGATACCTGTCTCTAAACACCGTGGCCCGTTGTGGCGTTCGCGCTACGATCAGGGCAAGTCTGCAATGAGCAAGAACACAGATGCATGGTCGGAGGCGTATAGGTACTACAGACATGACCATACCCGTACTAATGCTCCATCACGAACTGAGGAAGATAGTACAGCCGGTAAACCCCTCCAAGGTACGTTTGACAGCACTGAGAACTTGGTATTTGCGAACGTCAGCGCTCTCGTTCCTATGCTATTCACTAAAAACCCGGAGGCCGAGTTTACTAGTGAAGACAAAGCAGACGAGCCGAAGCAGCGCACTCTAGAGAAACTAGTCAACGTACTCGCTGCTAAGAAAACATCACCGGGACTGAACCTCAAGCGTAAAGTGAAGCGCAACATCGTCAGCACTACGTTGACTAATGTAGGCTGGTTCGAGTGCGGCTACACACTACGTGAGCAGAGCAGTGAAGCAGCACTAGAGGAAGTCAAGAAACTCAGTGCTGAGCTAGAGCAAGCCAAGTCGCAGAAGGACATTAAGGAGTGCGAAGGCAAGCTGCTAGCGTTGGAAGAAACCATTGACATGCTCACACCTAGTGGTCCGTGGGTGAAAGTACGCCGTCCAGACCAAGTAATAGTCGATCCAACAGCTACCGACTTAGACCTTAGTGGCACGTGTAATTGGGTCATGATTGAAGACTTGATGTACACATCACTACTGCGTGCTAAGTACGGACGCAAGAAGCCTAACAGCGATGAGTGGGAGAGCGTCTTTAGTCCTACCAACGTCATCAAAGCTGGTGTCAGTCCAGATCAAGGCGAACGTGGTCAGACAGACAACTTCCAGCTATTCAGCTACAGCACTAGCGAATATGCCAAGTACGGCTACAGCGACCAACGCAGCTTCCTCGCAGCACAGATGACAAAGGTGTGCTATGTATGGGATAAGGTCACAAGACGAGTTGAACTATACAACTGCAATGACTGGTGCTATCCTCTGTGGGTATGGGATGATCCTTATTCACTTGACCAGTTCTTTAGTGTGGTGCCAATGGAGTTCCACACTGATCCAATCACTATGTACGCGAAGGGCGAAGTTACCTACTATCTAGACCAGCAAGATGACATAAACATCATCAACAATGAGTGGTCTAAAGTACGTCGCTTCGCTGCAGGTAAGGTAGCATATGACAAGAACGCACTCAAGAGCGCAGACGTACTCGAAAGTCTTATCTCTGGCACACTCGATAGTAATACAATCGGCTTGGATTTGCCAGAGGGCAAGAAGCTCGGTGATGTACTCGGCCCATTACTACCACCTAGTGCCGACGCCATCAAATTCTTTGACAAGAAGCCTGTTCTTGAGGCCATTGACCGCCTCTCCGGTGTCACGAGTGTTCAGCGAGGCGTCGAATACAAGACAAACACCACCAACAGAGCAATAGAGAGCTACGAAAGTCAAACACAGACACGTGCAGATGAGAAGATGGACGCTATCGAGGATAGTGTTGGAACAGTGTTGTGGCTAGTAGCACAAATGTGCTTGCAATTCATGGAAAAAGAGGAAGTTGCAACACTACTCGGTGATGAAATGGCGTCAACTTGGGAGAAGATGGATGCAAATTCAATTCGGACGACATTCACGCCTCGTGTTGTGGGTGGTAGCACTCTCAAACCTACTTCTAGGGCGAAAAAGGAGCAAGCACTGCAAATTTCGCAGATCATCGGTCAGTTCACTCGTGCGACACCCATTGCAGCGGTAGTTGCACTCAAAGTTCTAGCAACAGCGTTCGATAATGCTGTCATAAGTCAGACAGATTGGGAGCTAATCTACAAAGGCATCATCAAAGAGACAAGTGGACCTGCTCCCGGTGAAGAACAAGCACAACAACAGGACGCGCAGGGTAAAGAAGCCATGATGCAGCGTATGCATGAGCGTGCGATGGCTGCACAACAAGGACAACAAGGCGCTCCGCAAGGTGCTGGTGGTGGTCAAGGCGGTGGTAGTGCTAGTGGTGCAGGTGGACCACAGATTGACGACATTGCATCAATCGTACAGGAGGTAGCTCGCCTAATCGACGGTCTACCGCCTGAAATGAAACAACATCTCGGCGTACAACTCGCTCGCGGTCGTAGTGTTGCTGACATAGCATCACAGTTGATACAACAAATGCAGCAAGGTGCTGCGGCTTAGTGCACAGCGTGTGCAGCATAGGAGGCTACAATGCCTAAAGAACAAGAAGACCTGATGGATGCAGTTGGCAACAGCTTTGGCATTCAAGATCAACAACCCACTACACCTGAAGGTGAGCAGGGTGGTGATGAAGGACAGTCACAACAGCAAGAGTTGCCGTTAGAGCAACAACAGGGAGAGGGTGATGGGCATAGACTTCCGCAGTCTGAGGGAGAGGGAGAAACTGGATCAGACGTACATAGAGGCAAGTCAAGAGGTGATGGAGAACAGCTATTCCCTGAAAAACCCAAGAAAGGGCCTAAAGGAGAACTTCTTGGTAAAGATGGGCAAGTGGTTGCAGCGACTAGGCGAGAGAAGCAGCTTGCGTACAACCTCAACAGGGCACAGTACGCAGCTAACCAAGCATCTCGTCAACTCAGGCAGATGCAAACCCACTTCCAGCAGTACAAAGCGTTAGACGATGTAATGAAGCAGAACAACCTGTCGCCACAGATGGCACAGGAAGCGCTACAGCTACGTGCTATGGCTGAGAAAGACCCTATCATGGCAGTGCGCGACATAGTAGCGCGTGTGCTATCGACAGGCGTGACAATGGAGCAGTTGTTTGGTAATGACGCTGTTCCTAGCATCAATGCTCGTGTCATTACCAATGAACTTGACCGTAGACTAGGCCCGCTAGAGCGGCAAACGCAACAGCAACAGCGACAAGCACAAATTGCTGAAACTGCACAAGTGCAGATGGAAGAATTTGTCGCTAGTCATCCCCATGCTGAGACACATGGTGTGGAAATCAGCAACTTAGTAGCACAACATGGCTTGACGCCAGAGCGTGCATACTTTGAGCTTCGCAGTTGGGTAGAACGCAGAGGCTTCGACTTTACAACACCACTCCGACCACAGATCGAGGCTGCTATGAAGCGCCAACGTGGCGGCAATGGTAGAAGTAGGTCAACTCCCGGCAGTATGCGTGGAGTAAGCGACGTTCCTACTCAAAGCACTACAAATTCGCGTGCAGACTTCAAGAGCAATGCACCGTGGCGTGACATTGCTGCAGCGGTCTTCACAGAACTCAACAACAAGTAGGACACAGACACAATGCCTGTACTCCAAAACGTACTTGCTACTACAATCGAGCGCTCGCGTAAGAAGCTCATTGTAGCAGCTATGCAGAGCAACGCGCTCATGGCGTGGTGCTTCGCACGTGACCGCATTGAGAATGAAAGCAGCGGTTACAACATCACTAATCCACTGTTGACCGGCAGAAATCCGACAGTGGGCAGCTATCAGTACTATGACAGCTTACCAGTGCAGCAGACACAAGAGTTCATCAAACTTGAGTATCGCTGGTCACGTATTGCTGGCACAGTCATCATCAGCAACCAAGAGGAAGACGAGAACAAAGGTGAGCAAGCTGCAGTTAAGCTGCTTCAGGGCAAACTTGAGGCTCTTGAGCTTAGCATCAAAGAGAAGTTCTCAGGCTACCTCTACGGCTTGGGTGGCGGCAATGATCCTAATGGTCTTGCACTCCTTATACCTGACGATCCTACTACTGGTTCTCTTGCCGGTGTGGATCGTGCGTTGGAAGTGCAGTGGCGACCTTCGTCGTATGACTTTGCTGGTACTCTCAACAGCACCAACATTGAAGAAGCATATGACGATGTATTGCTCGACCTTAAACAAGGAACAGAGCGCCCCAAAGTCATCATTGCTGGTCGTAATCACTACCGCCTGTATCGTGCTGCTGTTCGTAGCAAGCTTACCATCCCACTCACGAACACCAGCAGCGGCAAGCGCATGATGGACCTTGGCTTTGATGGTGTCTCACACAATGGTGTGCCGATCATCTACGACGAAAGCTGTCCAGTTGATCGTGCATACTTCTTGAATGACACATATCTCCGTCTGCACATCCTCGGTGACAACAACATGAAGAATGTTGACTTGACAGCACCGTGGACAATCGACGGCTACGGCCAACGTGTCATCACGCAATGTCAGTTCTGCACTTGGAAACAGTATAGAACCCACGCAGTCGTCAACGATTAACCACAGCGCTATACATTGTATAGCATAGGAGCAAGCAATGGCTGAAACGCCGATAACACCAGTCAGCTTCCAAGAGAAGCGCGCAGCTTACAGCATGGACGAGCGTAAGAAGCCCGTTCCTGCATACACCATAGAGCCTATGAAGCGTAAGACTGTAGTCAATCGCACTGTGAAAGATGAGATAGGCTTCCGCATTGTGCCTACCGATGTAGAGGTTGAAGGCTACATGGTTCGTACACTGCGCGGTGATAGCGTGTTTCTGTCGCACGAAGATGTTGTGCGTTTGAAGCTCGACCGCAATCTTGTTCCTTTGTTGATCGAAGGCGGTGACGATACACCAGTAGGAATGCAGCAGATGAATGCTGCATTGTCAGACAAACAAAAGACAGCGCTCGATGTTCTCACGCGGCTAGTAGAGAACGATCCACAGCTAGTGGAGAAGTTGCTTGCGAGCAAAGAGCCAGAGCAAGTAGAGGAATAGACACATGGCGGTACAAGTTGCTATCCCCGGTATGCGTCGCATCAACAACCGTGTAGAAGCGTGTTGCTACGCGGCTGATGTAGGCGTTGACGGCATTACTACTGTTGACATTCCTGCACCTCCTGCAGCGCTTGCTACAGGTATCTTGAATGCACAGTCAATCGCTGCTGCTGGCACTTCGTCGCCGGTAGTTGGTTTCAATCCTAGTTCGCTAGGTCGCTATGGCCGTAACATCACAGTTGTAGCTAGCGGTGCTGCTACATCTAACGTCACTGTGTACGGCTTTGACTATCTCGGTCAAGCTATGAAGGAGAGCTTCACACTCACAGGTGCTACACCTGTTGTCGGCAAGAAGATGTTTGCTGACATTGTGAACGTGGCATATGGCTTGACTGCAGGTACAACTATCAATGTCGGCTACGGCGCTGTGTTAGGAGTGCCTTATAAAGTACTTGGCACGACGATACTCAGTGAGTTGACAAGTGATGTAACGCCAACTGCAGGTGCGCTTGTAGCTGGTGTATCTCCACAGACACTTACTAGTGGTGATCCTCGTGGCACCTACACACCTAACCTAGCTCCCGATGGTGTGCGTAGCTACAGGTTCACTTGTGTAGTAGACCGCAACAATCTACATGGTGCGGCCCACGTGATTGCGTAGTTCTGAGGGTGCGGGCATGAGTGGTCTGTGTGGTTAGTCCACCACACAGGCCGCTCGTGTATACTACACACGTGGGGAGCTTACAATGATTACATTCGGTGACATTGTTACAAAGGTGCTGCAGCGCTTGGCGCTCGTAGAGGGCCTTGACGCGCAGATATATGCAGAGCCACGCATACAGTTAGCAGTACAGCACAAGTTCGACATGATCTTCCGTGAGTACTGGTTACCTGACTACACCACATACCAAGAACCACACACACTCGACGGTGTCACTGGCACCATTACAGATGCCCTAGATGACAAGCTAAAAGATTGGCGCGATCTACACAGTGTGTTTTGGGAAGGCTCGCACAAGCCGCTGCCAATAGCACCAATGAATGCGCGGGACATTGACATTAACTACCCTAGCATACGACCACTCGGTAACAACAAGACGAAGTGGTTTAGAGTACTACCAGCTAATACAGTTGGCAAGGTGTATGTGACATATCGCACCAAGCCTGACGACTTTGAAGAAGACAGCGATGAGATATTCATGGATACGCAGTTGTTGATGTTAGGCACATGTTGGGACGTACTTGAAGATGATGGCACAAATCCCGGCGCTAGCGACAAGTTTCGCATCCTGTTTCAGGATGCACTCAGTCAGTTCAATCGGCAGACTTTCAACATTCCCCTCGACACTATCATGTCGTCGCGTAGCACAGTCAACAGGTGGACCTGACTATGGTACAGATGCTTACGCGGCTCAAGCCATTAGGCAGACCGAAACAGCCGCGGCCTACACCAAAGCTCAACAACACTACTATCCGTGACTTTGGCGGTGGGTTGAACGTAGTTGACAGTGAGCAGAACTTAACAAGCAAGTTCTCACCAGTCTTCGACAACATGGTAACTTATACTGACCGCCGCGCAGGTCCGCGCTTCGGCTATGAGATGTGGTTGAAGCTGAAGCAAGGCACTGAGACTGCTGTAGATGTTGTGGGTGGCGGTGTTGCTACGACGCTCGATAGCACAGTTGTGTCTATACTACAAACAGCACACGGCTACACTGCAGGCAATCATGTCACCTTTAGTGGCTTCGTTGATGTAGTCGCTGGTGTTAGTGGCATCACAGCGGCGATGATGAACAGAACGCACGACATACGCCGTGTAGTAGATGCCAACACCTACGAGATAGTGCTACCATTCAAAGCGCTAGCAACTGCTATCAGCGCTCCTATGAATTGGCACTGTGTGTATGACACACATGCACTCGGAGGTGAGCCTGTTGAGTGCTGTTACTTCGCCAACTTTGTACTGTTGTGGACTAGCACTGGCGAAATACTGACAATCGACCGCACAAAAGTTATACAACGTATATGGAGCAACAAGATAGCCGCAGCACTTCCCGGTGCGCCTATCGGTTGGAGCTACACTGAGCTTGTTGCACATGATGTATTCGGTAAGGAGCTGATCTGTAGCAACGGGCGTGATAAGCCATTGAGTATAGACTTTACACGCACAGACGCAACGCAGTGGGTGTTGTATCTAGTAGACCCCGGCAACAGCTTTAGCAACACTAAGGTGCCAGCATTTGATGCGTGCAAGTCAGCGTTTAGGTTTTTCACCATTCACGATACAGAGCCAACCACAATACCACAACATGCTACAGACATACGTGTAGCGGCTAAAGACACCTCGATGGTCTACAGTGATAGTCCTAATCCTAACGACGCTGTTGACATTGACATGTCTAAGATCGCTGCTAGTCCTGAGCAGACAGTGCGCGGGTTTGCGACTATTAAAGACGCACTACTCGTCATCTCGCCTAGTTCAACAACGATGATGAAGCTCGGACTATACAACGATGCAGGTCAACACGACCCACAACCTATCGACACCTTGAATGGTTTTGGCTCCAATGCACCTCGTTCGATAGTAGAGATAGGCAGCGATGTGTTCATGTTGGACTTCAACGGTGTGCCTAGTGCTAAGCTGTCAGCACTCAGCAACGCAGTAGTGCCAGAGCGTGTGAGCAACTACGTCGAAACGATGCTGAGCAAGCACATTGGGCGTATGCGTAAGGACACCATGCGCTTGAAGACGTTCGGCTTCTACGATGGTAAGAACCACAACGTGCACTTCTACTTGCCGAAGTTCGATGCACAAGATGTACGCAAGTTGTCAGATGATCCATTCTACTTCGACCTAGACATGGCTAATCATGAGTTTACCAACCACTCATTGATACTTCGCCATGATGCGCACTTACTAGAGCAAGGTGACTTTATAACCATAGAAGGCGCTACAGGATTTAACACGATCTTACCTGAACACATCAACGGTATTCGTAAGGTGTTAGGAGTATTGAGTGAGAACTATTTGCTAGTAGAGATAGGCACTACTCTACCAGTAGTACCTAGCAGCAACACAAGTGGTGGTGGCAATCTCATTACAGTGAAACCTGTCATCGACGGCACCATTGGCTACATCTACCACTACGTACCACAGTTGAAGCTGTTTGCGTGGTCACGCTTCAAGACTAAGGAATATCTGCGCTTCAACTGCGGCTGTGGCACGTTAGAAGGTCGTGCATTCTTATTCACACCTGACGGCTACATGATGCGCTATGGTTCACCTGAGAACCCTGTGTATGCCGATTGGTATGGCATGTACGACTTCGTTTCATGGACGAGTGGGCAGACATATCACGCTAAAGAGCGTGTGTTCGACAGCCACGATGGGTTAGTGTACAAGTGCTTGCAAGATGTAACTACAACAGCCACAGACTTCCAAACTGCTCGTGAGCTAGAACCTGACAGTTGGGAAGAATACAAAGGTGAGCCTATTAGCTTCACATGGGAACTGCCGTGGAGTGACTTCGGTGCTAGACAACATACCAAAGCACTACGCTTCGTACATGCCGATGCTAACGGCCAAGCACAATTCACAGTCGAGCTATTCTCTGACAACATATACAGAGATGCAGCTACAGGACAACTAACTCCTGCACGTTCTATCACCTTCGTACCGAATGAAGCTGGCGCGTATGGTGCAGGTCAACAGGTATACGGCGCTGGACGTAGAACACGTGAACAAAAGCTATGGCAGATGCCAGTTAAGTGCAAACTGCTTAAAGTACGCACAAGCGGGGAGAGTACACAATCACTCTCAATCAGCGCGTATAGCTTCCTGTATCAGAAAGGAAGCGTAGTGCGCGGCTAGTAGATTATACTATGTAAGGGGTTGACATATAAGGCAAAATGTGCTATGTCTTACTTATACACAAAGAGAGAGATATTGGCTTCATCGCCGCTCGTCAGAGGGGTGATGTAAATGGTTGCTAATATACGCGGTTATACTCCTAACTACAACTTCAAACTCGTAAACTTCGACACGCCGCGTTGGCATACACTTGAGTATGCTAACTGGTCGCAAGTCGATGCAATGTTCTTACAACTAGGCACTCCACCTGTACGCGGTGAGTGGCAGAACTCTATTCAGTATGTAGTAGGCGATAGAGTATTTGAAGCCGAAACATCACAACTGTATAGATGCCTTGTAACTCATACGAGTGCTGCTACTGGTACATTCGCTGCAGACCGTTTAGCTAATCCTAGTTATTGGACTATACAGATACTAGGTGTGCCTCTGTTTAGAGGTGATTGGCTAGCTGGTGCTGTGTACGCGTTAGGTGATATAGTTGTAACTGGTGAATATCACTATCACCTGTGCGTTGTATCACATACATCTAGCACTACCTTCCCTCCCGACGACGCCTTTTGGGAAACTGTCTTCGATGCTACCAATGTAGTACTAGACGCTGAAGCTGCAGCAACGAATGCAGCTAATAGCGCCGCTGCTGCTGCAGCTAGTGCGGCAGAGGCAGCAGCTAGTGCTGATGAAGCAGAGCAAGCAGCTAGCTTAGCTGTAACTGCACAAAGTGCATTCAGGTGGAATTTCGACGCTTCTACAGTTGCAGCCGACCCAGGCATGGGTGAAGTACGCTTCAACAACGCTACTCTCATTAACATCACGCAGTTGATGCTAAGTGCGCAGAGTGCTGACTTTGGTAATCCTAATGTGTCGGGTTGGGTCATTACTTGGGACGACAGTACTAACCTAACATCACGCGGCAGCATCTACGTGCGCAATGCTGCCTCACCTGAGAACTTCTTAGTGTTTGATGTTAATGGCCCTGTCGTTGATAATGGCACTTGGCAATCCGTATCTGTCAAGTACATCGCTCATGGCGGCGCGCTCGCTGACGGTGATAATCTCGCTGTAGCATTCACACGTACAGGCAACTCTGGTACGTCAGGTAGCGGCTCTGGCGACATGCTGAGCACTAACAACCTCAGCGACGTTGCCGACCCTGTAGCTGCTGCTGACAACATTGGTGTTGGTCCTACAGACACGCCACCATTTGTGCAAGTTGTACTTAGTAGTCCAGCTACTATATCAAATCATGCCACGCGCAAAGAGTATGTTGATAGCGCTGATGCTGCTCTACAAGCAAGCCTACAAGCAAACATTGACACAAAGGCTCCACTAGCTTCGCCAGCGTTCACTGGCAATCCTACTGCACCAACTCCAACTGCAGGAAATAACGACACTAGTATAGCAACTACAGCATTCGTCACCACTGCTGATGCTGCGTTGCAGACTAGTATCAAGACATACGTCGATAATCAGGATGCACTGAAAGCCGACATAACATATGTTAATGCCCAAGATGCTCTCAAAGCTCCAATAGCCAGCCCAACATTCACTGGTGATCCTAAAGCACCTACACCGAGTGCTGGTGATAACGATACAACTATAGCAACGACTGCGTTTGTGGCGAACGCAGTCGCATCTGGCGTCGTTACTAGCGCGGTTCGCTACGACGCTGCACAGTCATTGACTGACGCACAACAAGTACAAGCAAAAACGAATATCGGCGCTGCCTCTGTGCTCGCAATGCGATCAACAAATATGGTTCTCAACGGCAACATGATAATCTGTCAGTTTGCGACAAACGTAGATGCGAGCAACTCAAACCTTCCTTATGGTCAAGACGGATGGAAGTGTCATCTCAGCAATTCCAGTCTAGTCGTAAACCTAACTACAGTTGCCGATGGTCCTCCTGCTGCCAACTTCTCGTACTCGCTAAAAGCAACAATCAAAACAGCCGCCTCTGCACCAGTTGCAAGCGACTACGCAACCATCTTGCAGCCAATGGAGAATATCCACTGGAATTATCTCCGTTGGGGCTGGTCGCCAGCTTTACCTGTTGGATTGGGCTTTTGGGTCAAATGCAGCGTCACAGGTACATTCACTGTTGGCGTGTGCAACGGGATAACAGACTACTCGATCAACAGTCCGTTCACTGTCAATGCAGCGAACACTTGGGAATACAAAACGGTTCTGTTCCCACCGGCTCCTGTTGGCTCGAACTGGGTTACCAACCCCATAATGTATTACAGGTTTGGGCTGATGGGAGGCACGAACTACAACGCACCAGCGCTCAATGTTTGGCAGAATGGCAACTACTTATCGAGCGCAGGGCAGACAAACATCACCACAATGCTGAATGCGACGTTTCAAATTTCAGGCGTGATGATGTTGCCAAGTTGGGATGTGCCGCTCTCAGAGCAGTCAATGCAGGTTGGTTATCCTTATGATGAAGAACTGCGCCGCTGTCAGCGATACTATGAACTCGGTCAGATGACCTCTAGTGCCTATATGAACACTGCTGGTACGAATGTTCATGGTAACACCGCGCCGTACAAGACAGTTAAACGGGTCACTCCAACCATTACGTTATTCGGCACTACTTACGGAGGACAAGCCACCAATGGCAGCTTCGCGCTGAACTCTCCACAGTGCAATACATATGGACACCAGTGGTTCATTTCCGCAGCAGCAGCAGGTCTTAGCACGTTTTGGTCCGGTTACTACGCTGACGCGAGGATGTGATGGCAGACTATCAACTCACCGCAACTGATGTTGTCGTCCGCAATGGGGATGGCGCTCATATCCCAAACGATCCTGCTAATCGTGACCGCGCTGAGTACGAGCAATGGCTCGCAGACGGCGGTGTGCCCGATCCTTACACGCCACCTGAACCAACGCCACCGCACGCATCACAGGAAGCGACGGTGCTGTACGACCATGAGAACCGTTTGCGCGCTCTGGAAGGACAACCGCCGTTAGCACTTGCAGACTTCGTTAACAAAAAGATGACATGATACTCACACTCATCATGCTCACACAACTCGACGGCTCTCCTATCTGGGTCGAGAGTACAGCAGTGCAAGCAATCAGGCCAGCAGTGCACTCACACTGCCACAATCCGCATGGCGCTGCTATTCGTTTAAGTGGTATAGGCTTGTGTGTAAAAGAGACACCTGAGCGAGTTCGTGAGAAGTTGCGAGAGGGGCGTTAGTTATGTTGTTAGAACTACATGGCAATGTTAGCTGGTTCGGTGGACCTATGGATGAAGGCGTCAGTCCTGATGAGCCGCTTGCATTCATATACAGTGTAGAAGACGCACCGTTCTTGTTCTTAACACACCAACCGCCTAACACTACAGGTCTAGCTCGTAGGCTCAATCCACGTGTGCACTACATCGCTTGTCGATGGGACTACGATGTAACACCTCGTGAGATGTTGTTGACACAAACAGCACTAGTACGCGCACCTAAGACTGGCGTTATACTGCGCGCATTCCCTGCTGATTGGGGACCACACAAAGATACAGGCAGAGTAGCCGACATAAGTTCGGGGCTAATGCAGGAATTGATGATAGAAACTGACGACGAAGTACACGTGATCTTCCCTTACACCTACAACAGAAATGAAGGAGTTGCATAATGGCTCAAGTACCTGTCTCAATGCAAGTTATCGTCTATCCGCGTGACAAGAGCATCGACCCATATCCAGCAACGATAGTTGGCTATGCGTGGATCACTGGTCTTCAAGTTGGTGGTGGTCCAATGCCGGGAGGTCGTCCCGGTGATGCACACCCTGAGCATCCTATCGTACTTCCTCCTATTGAAGAACCACCTCCTGTTGAAGAAACAGGTGTTGGTATCACTATCACTGTCAAGAAGGCACCTGAGAGTGGTGGTTGGGGCGTTAACACTGACGAAGGTTGGTACTACGCACCCGGTGCAGGTCAAGCTGGACCGAAAAGGAGGTGAGAGTAGATGCCGTTGAAGAAATCAACGAGTAAAGCTGCGTTCAAGTCGAATATACGTGCTGAGCGCAAAGCTGGCAAGCCGCAGAAGCAAGCTGTTGCTATTGCCTACAGTGTGAAGCGCAAAGCAGCAAGGAGTAAGTAACATGATCGGTACTATCATAGGACTGATCTTCGTACTCATTATCCTCGGCGCGATATGGTGGGGAGCGCAGCAGTTGTTAGCTCTCATATCATTAGGCGAACCGTTCAACACTATCATCCGTGTGTTGATGGGCATTATCACGGTAATCATCGTGATATGGGTACTGATAGTGTTGCTTGGTATTGCTGGTATAAACGTCAACATGCCAAGGATAAGTTGACGCCGTGAAAGTAGAACTACTAAACACACCACAGCAAGGTGTGGACATTGAGAAGCTAGCGCAACTGCATCACGACGAGTTCGGCGGCAGTCGTCAATTCAACGTGCTTGCAGTTGCGCGTGCTGTTTGGCAATGCGTGCGCGATCCAGAGAGGAAGTACCTCAATGCGTGGATCGGTTACGACAACGCGGATCGTCCTGTGGGCTATATTGTTGGTACTATTCGCCCTTCTCTTTATAGCCTTAGCGATATAGCGCAGCAGGAGATGTGGTTTGTTGTACCTGAGCATCGCAGCGGTTTGATAGCTGCAATGCTACTGTGGCATTTCGAGAAGTGGGCTGCTAGCAAAGGCGTTGAACACATCTACACGCAAGTCGAACACGATGAGAAGCCTGAAATAGTCGAACGCATTATCGCCATCATGAATAGATTAGGTTATAAGAAGCAAGGCTACATCGCTGTGAAACACATCAAGCAGAAAGGTAACGACGATGATCGCACCACACATAGCGGCGTGGGCGTTGCACAAACAGAACAAGTTGAATGACAACGAGCTACACGCTGACGCTGGCGATGCTACTGACATTCCTAACAGCGCACGTAAGAAGCGCAAGAAGGTTGAAGAACGTGTGCTAGAGACTAAAGGTGGTGGTGGCTATGTTCCACCTCCGCAGCCGTCACCTATGGAACAGGCGCAAGCTCGTGAGTGGGAAGCTGCACAAGAGTTTGAACGTGAACAGCGCCGTGCACAAGAAGACAGAGATCGTGAAGAACGTGCAAAGGCGGCGAGTGATGCTGCTTGGCAGTCGAGCAAAGGTGCAGCGTACACAGGTGCATTGACTGGTGGTACTAACAGGCTACGCTCACTCGGCATTGAAAGCGGTGATCCCTACGGTGTATACGATCAATTCACCAACAGGATCAACACTGCTAATCAATCGCTGCAAGTTGGCGGGGATTACACCAGTGCATTCTCACCGACTATCCTAGATGAGATACTAGGAAGTGCACGAACTGGTCAGCGCAACAAGTACCGTGGCACGTTCAATGAGCAGGTGTCACCATACTATGCTGAAGACACCTTCGGTGCTACTAGCGATGATGCCATCTTGAACAGCATCCTCGATGAGCAGTACAACACAGCTGTGTCTGATCTAGATGCAGCTAAGGGCCGTGGTCAAGCTAGTCAAGCTGTCTATGACCGCGCACTACGTGATCTTGGCACTGCTAAGTACACTGCTAACACCGACTTGCAGAACATCGGTCGTGGCATTCGTGAGAGCGACATTACCTCAGTCAATCAACGTCGCCAAGCAGCGCTTGATGCAGCGGCGAATTGGGACTTTGGTACTACCTACGATCCCACATCTGAGGCTGGTCGTGTTCGTAGCTACGCTGGCGAACGCCAAGCTGGTCTTGAAGGTGAACTGCGTGGTGCAGTGGGCGGTAAGGAATACTTCGACGTTAACTCGCTCATTGGCAAAGCTGCTGCTCGTGTTGGCAACGCTACCACTCCTACAACTACTGCAGGAACTAGCTCGTTGTATGACACGTTCCAGAACCAAGCGCAGCAGAACGCTAAGACAAATGAGGGTATCTTCTAAGGAGTACACTCATGGAAATGTTTGGTCTGATAGGCGGTTTAGCTGGTGCAGGTGCTAGTCTTGCTGGCGGCATAATGAATGCCGAGGCGCAAGATGAGACTAACCAGTTGAATTGGGCTATCAACGTAATGAACATGCAGCAGCGCGAGCGAGAGCGCCAAGAAGCTATCGCTATGGCGTTGAAAGTGCGTGCTGAGCAGAAGCTAGGTACAACAGACATACGCGGTACACGTACACACTTCGTGCCGGGTAAAGGTTGGGTAGTCGAGGGCGGTAAAGGCGTGCTCGACATGATAGCGCTGCAAGATGCTGAGCAGCGTAAGGTGCTACAAGAAGACTTGCCAATGCGCCGCAAGGTTATGCAGCGCAACTACGCACGTGGTATAGAGGAAGAAAGCCTAGCTGATACATTCAGACGGCAACTACAAAACACCTATACGCCTAGTGACGAAGGCATAGCTAGTGACCTATACAATGCACAAGCTATGGGCATACGTGAGGCTAGCGGTGATGCTGGTCGTCGCGTGTTCACACAGGCTATGAGAACTGGTCAGAACTCTAACTTCGATGATCTAGCTGCTAGCATGGCACGCGAGAACAATGCTGCGTATGCTAAAGCTGCACTAACATCTAAGCTCATGGCTCGTGGCATTGGTCAGAAAGAGGCTGATACAAGACGCAATAGCTTGGCTAATCTCTACAACTTGTTCGCTACACGTGCTGGTCAACTACCTGAGACTAACTACAAGCCTCAAGCACTTGACACACAAGGTACACTACCTGCTGGACAATCTGGCTTGTTGTCTGCTGGTAATACTGCAACGGGCATGTTCGCTAAGCAGGGCGGCACACTCGACTACACACAACCGAACATGGGCTATGGCAATGCTATAGCTGGTGCCGGTGCGCAGCTTGCTAGCGCGTTTAGAGGTATGGGCGCACGTGGTGGTGGCGGTGTAAGTGGCTTCGGTGGTAGTGGCGGTGGTGACGATAGTGAGTTGTACACTGGTACAGAAGGTTCGTTCTATTCATAGGTGCAACGATGGCAGTCATTCCTAGTCAAAATGCTAAAGACTTAACGCCTGAGATTGCTATGCGTAATGCTGCAGCTATGGATGCACTTACGCACCTGTTCTACACACTCATGGCACGTAGAGAGGAACGTCTGCAAGATCGTGAAATGCGTATGCACGAGAACGAGTTGCGTAGACAAGAGCGCCTAGATGCTACTGAGCGTGCTAACGAAGAATGGGAACGTCGCTTCCGTATGGGGTCTGAAGAACGTGACAGGTTTGCTACTAAGCACAAGATATATGACAGGGACAGTAGAGGCCCAAGTCCACTAGAACCCGGTCAAACTATGTCAGGGAGTACAGGTGGTAGTGCACCTCCTATACCTCCTGCACCTAGAACTATACCGGGGAGTGTTGCACCTGTTGCACCTAGCACAGACTTCACACCTACGTCTAGTGGTAAGACTTCACAAGTTGATGTTGAAGACCCTAATGATGCGATGGCAAGTGCTGATGGTGGTGCTTTAGAACTCATGGCACGTAGCAATCAAGCACCTGCACAGAGTAAAGCTGGCACTGCATTGCCACGGTTGTACACACCTGTAGCAACTAGTGCAACACTGCCGCGCTCTGCTCGCGGTGCTAGCAGTGGTAAGCAACGCGGCCAGTTGTTTCCTGAGATACGTCCTGAGATTACTGCTGCATGGGAGGCTGCTGAACGTAAGTACAAGCTGCCACGCGGCATACTGCAGACTGCAATGGGCCTTGCTAACAACGGCGGTTATGATGCCAAGCCAACACCTAGGCCAGATACAGGTGCTATGGGCTGGTTCGGTACTACTGCAGAACTGCGTCGTGAGTTGAACATCAGCGATCAGGAGACTAGCGATCCTATCAGGATGGGCGAACACGCTGCGCGGAACATGCGCCGTAGTATAGACGCCTATCACAAGTTCGCTGGTGAGACTGGCACTGCTCAAGGTGCTGCTCCCGGTGTTAAGTTGCCATCGCTAGGCAACACTGTGGATGATGTGCCGAAGATACTGATGTTGACACAGCTTGGACCTGTTGCTGGTCCACGTGCACTTGCTAACTTGCACCTAAACGCGCAAGCACCGTTGACTAGGATACTGCCTGAGGTGAAAAACCCTGACGGCAGTGTTCGTGACAACTCACGCACACTCATTATGAGTGGTGTACCTAGCAACATCACTGTCGGTGATTTCTACAACAAACTCGTCAAGGGCAAGGTCGATCCTTATTTAGCTGAGACTGTACGTGGTCAAGAGATGCCTAGACAACCTGCGCAACAGCCAGCGCCAACAGGTCAGGAGGTGGCACCGCCGACAAGCGATGCCGGTAGGTTTCCTAGTGGACGATCAGGAGCAGGAGCAGGAGCAACTACCTCCGATGTAGCTCCGCGGCCTCCCGGTAGAGTGCCAGATGTAGGTGATGTGCGTGTTGATGAGCGTGGTGCACATGGTTACACGCGCGGTGGTATCAATGTGCAGCCGTGGTTGATTGACACTGTGAGACAAGCATCTCGTACACTGCCCGCTGGTTATCGTGTCGAGGTGACTTCGACTGTAGATCGCAGAACACGCGGGACACCGTGGCACCCTAGTGGTCGTGCTATTGACGTTAGGATCGTTGACGATCAAGGCAGAAAGATACCCAATCTCGGCAATCCGAATGTGCCGGGATGGAAGGTGTATGAGAACTTCGCCGCTGCAGCTAAAGCTTATCAACTGCAAGCACACCCTGATAAGAAGTTCACGTGGGGTGGACACTTCAACAGTGGTGTACCGTATGATCGTATGCACATGCAGAGCGGCGGGCCTTCGGCGCGAAACTTTACGCCGCAGCAACTAGCCGCTGGTGCTGCTGCATTGAAAGGGGTACAACAGCCTACTGAGACTGCCACTGCTACAACTGCTCCCACGCAACAATCACCCACTGCTCCTACTGTTGAGGCTGCCGCTGCACCTGTTAGGAAGCCTAGCATGTATGGTGCTACCAGCACATTTGGTGCACCTGTGTCGCCGCCTGTTATGACAGCGCAAGGTATGACTAGTGAGCCACAAGTCAATCGGCTGGCTATAGACGTACCACTGCCGCAGTCTAGACCCACGCAAACACAGATTGCAGCTATACCTGATGACATGAGCGCTGCTGCCAGCGAGCCTACTCCGCAGACTGCACAACCGACTACACAAGCTACACAAGCACCACCTGTTGCGCAGCCCACAGCACCAACGACGCCAGAGAACAGCGGCTATACTGTAGATGACATGAACGAGCACGCACCTGAATACGTATCGCCCGCTGCAGGCTTCAAGTCGATTGCTGATGCTATCTACAATAGGGCGGCGAAGTCGGTTAGCGGCTTCTCTACAGCACTGAGTGGTCCTAGTGCACCTACACCACCGCCACCTGTTGTCGATCCTAACATGCCCGCTGCTGGTTCTAATGACCAACTCGGTGCAATGATAGCTGCAACAGGTGAGGGCATGTTACCTGTAGGACAGAGCATGCCGTTCGTATGGCCCAAGTGGGGTAAGGGTGATGCAGCGGCTAACGCTGGTATACCTGTTGATACTGGACCTAAGCGAGTAAAGACTATGCCGATGACAGGTGGTGGTGAGTACTACACACCTCCTGTACCACAGTTGACGCCTGACTTGATTACTAAACAACCTAAGCCCGGTACTCCTGCTGCTGCGTCTACCATACCGGGTGGTGTTGTATTCAATAGCGGCACTGCAGTGCCACCGCCTCCCGGTGGTGCAGGTGTGTTTAGAGTAGACCCACGCACAGGCAGGATACTCGCTCCTAATGAGATGCTAGAACAACAGCCACTAGAGGACGTAGAGCAGCCTGTTGTTGAGGAAGTACAATGAGTGATGCCTATGTCGATATGACGCGCGATGAGTACATCGCCAAGTACGGCAAAGACCCGAATGATGTGCTAGCTGAGCAAACTGGCGGCGGTGGTATTAAAGACCATCTCAAGTCGCTCGCTGTTGGTGTTGCTACTACGCCTACTGACATACTCGCACTACCGGGGCTAGCGTACTCAGGTGCCAGTGCGTTATACAGATCATATGCAGATGATACAAAGTTCATGGATGAGTTCGCCAAGAACATTCAGGTTGAAGACGCACAGAAGAACATCACCAATCACTTGAATGAGGTTGCTAACTCGTGGAAGGCGAGCAATCCACAACTGGATGATGATACCATCAACTCAGGCTTGGAACAGTACAAGAAATCTAAACAATTCGAGGATTTTACCACCGAACAGCTTAGCGGTAGTGCATACTTAGCAACGAAAGCTAAGGACACTGTGCGTAGGTTGTTAGGTGACGAGCGTCCCTCTAATCAACGCAGTTGGACAGAGAGCGCTGCAGAGATCGCGGGCGGTGCGCTTATACCTGGCCCTGCTGGTTGGGCTACTAAGTTGGGTACTCGTGCTGCTGGTAATGCAGTTACTAATGCGATTGTCAATAACCCCGCTAGCCGTGTTGCACTCAAGGGTGCTGAGTTGCTCACTCCACTTACTATGCCTTACACCGGGACAAACGTAGCAGCGAACGCTGCAGTTGGTGTTGGCATAGATCAAGCTATACGCTATGCACAAGACAAGCCTACAGCATTCACTCCTACGCCGACTGATAGTGCTGGCGTTGGTGCACTAGCTGCAACAGGTGCAGGTATAGCAGGGCTAGCCGCACTCGTCGGCGCTGTCAAAGGTCGCAGTCGTGAGGTGTTAGCTGCTAGTGAAGCTGCACGTACTAGCACTGCACGTGCGCTAGAGGAACAAGGTTCTGTCAACATACGTACTGCTGCTGAGCCACGTGTAGGTGAGCCTACTATCGTCGCTGGCGCTGAGCAACGGCTGTATGCTGAGCCTTCACAGAGTACTATGAACAAGCCCACTAGTCTCATTCAACGAGCTACAACGCAGCTTGTCGATGAAGGCTACGGGCCGTTGGCAGAGATTAGGCGCACACATGGTGGTGATGAAGCGAACTGGATGGAGGCTCTTAGATCAGGTAGTGGTTCGGTGTTGCATGATACAGCGCCCGCGGAGGCTGAAGCTGTCACACGTGAGTTGTTCCAAGCGATAGACAATCTGCCTAATGCAGATATGCGTGCTGCACTAGACGGCGGGATAATGTCAACTCTTATGTCGCGTCATAAAATGATTGAGCGTGAGCTTGTAGAGAAGATTGACAACCTAGAGAAGACACTCAAAGACCCTGCTAGCAGCACTGAGTTGACCAAGGCTAAGAGTGATCTAGCACGCCTCAGAGATGACGCTGATGCGAGTGCGCGTATTGCACTGCCTGAGTTACCTACTTCACAGAAGCAAGCTATAGCGCATGCATTTGAGAATGATCCATCGCCAGAGATGCAGCGTGTTAGAGATGCGTGGAAGAAGTGGGCTGACGATGTAATGGCAGTGCGTGTGAGTAGTGGTAAGGAAAGTCCAACTGCTGCTACTAGGATGCGTGCACAAGACCCCTACTACATGCCTATCATCAACGACCCACTGAAAGGACTATCTGGCTTCAATCGCGTGTGGCGTTCAGCTATGAACAGCGTTGACAACGCTATGACACGTGACGTTGAAGGTGCTACTAAGGCGATGGCACGTGAAAGTCCTATACATGAGTTCAAGCGAGAGGTGCCACCTGTACGTGATCTGAATGATCCTGAGACACGTGTCACTGCTGTACAAGACCCACGCACTTCTATAGCTAGATACACGCAGGACATATACAGAGAGGAAGCACTAACTCGGTCACGCAATGAAGGCATCAGGTTGTTGACTACTAAGCCAGATGGAACGCCGTCTGACCTAGTACGCAATGGCAACATACGTCCTATGCGTGATCCTACTACCAACAAAGAGTGGATACCAAACAACAAGCTTGAAACGCCGTATGTGCAGAAGGCGATGAGTGATCCTAATGTTGTGCCTCAGTGGGAGAATGGCAACGTCAAGTTTTGGGAGATAGGTGATCGTGATTATGCAGCGTGGTTGAGGCAAGACCCTGTACGCTTCAACGGCATGATGAAGACGCTAGGTGTCACGAGTAGGTGGTTCAAGTTCTTTACTACAGGTCGTGGCAATCCTATCTTCACACTCAAGGGTGCTGCCTATGATCTGCTAGTGGGCATCTTAACGCGCATGCCTAACAGGTCGTTTGGAACGCTGAGCTACTTAGGCAATCGCTTCCTGCCTGAGAGCATTGCTAAGCACGTTATAGGCCGTATACCCGATCCTACTGCACTGGTCACTGTGCCGTATCATGCGGCTATGGCTGTGTCGGAGATGCTTGCACACTATGCAACGCGCAAGATCGCTGATGGCTTGTCTAGCCTAGAACCGTTCAACGCGTTTCGTCGTGCTGTAGGTGAAAGGAACTATCATGCAATGGTCGGCGCGTCGTTGAAGGTTGCTTCAATGGCTGAGAACTTCGCCACTGTCAAGATGCAGCGCTTTGGTGCAGCGCGTGGTAACAGAGACATAGATAATGTGGCGCAAGTGCGTGGGCACTATGAAGCTATCAAAGAGATGGTGCCTAGTCCACTGAAAGGTGCATGGCGCTTCTACACAGATGTACTTGATAGTGTGTATCTCGCTCCCAAGCGCATGTTCTACACCGAGAACTACGCACTGCTACATGCCAAGTACGGCGGCAATATACCTGAGAAGGAGATGGTCAAGCTGCAGTACGAGACACGTGCTATCGGCGGCGACATGTCGAAGGTGCCAGCTAGCAAGGGCATGAAGGATTTAGAAGTTGCTATGCCCTACTTGTCGCAGACGAAGCTAGGTGCATGGCACTTGATGAGGCACATGGGTAGTCCTGAGACTGCTAGCTACATGTTGCCTAGACTGGCACTGATGACATATGCTGTTGGACAGAGCTACTACTGGCGCACGTACTGGAATGAGGAAAGCAGGAAAGACCTTTGGGAGCGTACACCTGAGTACGACAGGTGGCGTAGCTTTGATGTACCTACACCGCAGTTGTTGTGGGCATGGTACAAAGGTGAGAACCCTAACTTCAATCGCAAGCTGTTCTACCGCATAACACTGCCGCCTGACTTCACTGGTATCATTGCCAGTGCAACGGCGATGATGCAGATGATGGGCATGATACCCGGCAGTGCTACTCCTAGACCGATAGCACATGACTTGCCGAAGATATGGATAGACAGCTTGACACCTGCTATGCCGCCGCTGTTGCAAGCGCTGCTCGCACAGAGCGGTATGAAGCTAGACCCACAAGGTGCTGATACAAGAGGTGGTCAGTGGATACGCAACTTCGGTAGTGCATTCCGTTCAGGGCCGCAGTCAGAGAGTGTCACTAATCTAGGCCAAGTCAGCAACTCTACAGCGTTGACGATGAACGCACTGTTCGGTGCCTTTGGTAGCTATCTGGCAGCGAGTACAGATGTAGCACTACACGCTGCAAAGTTTCACCCTCAGGCTGGTAGTGCCTTGGGGCCTATTACACCTAGACAGAGTGCAGACTTCGCTGCAGGGTTGAAGGCTGCTACTACGGAGATATACAACAAAGCCACTACTAACGCGCCAGATGTGCCGTTGATATGGCAGAACAAGGAACGCTACAAAGTCAGCACACCTGCTTGGCAGTATGTCAAAGACAATCAGCAGTACATCAGGTCAATCTCAGGCATGCGTGATGATGTGCTTGGCAAGGCTGCACAGTTGCGTAGGCAGCAAGCACAACAGGCTGGTGGTATAGCGCCACAAGTGCTGAGTGACTTGACGTTGATTAAGATTGCACAAGATGTGAAGGCGTGGCAGAACCCGACTGGTACACTCGGCAAGCTGCACAAGGAATACAATGTGCTGAGCAATCAGAACCGTGCTGTTGCTGTGCAGTATAACTTGCCGCAAGAGGAACGCACTCGTAGGCAGAACATCATCATCGGTCGTATGCAGGACAACATGGAGCAACAGCACCTAGCCACCAAGTACTTCGAGCAGACTGTTGGTGACAAGTACGGCAAGGTGCTGGCTCCACGTTTGCAGGGTCGTCCTATAACGATGAAGGCGATTGACGAGATGTTGCGTGAGAGCATTAGCAATCCTACTGCTAGCGCAGGTGCTAGTGCTGAGTAGTTGCTAGTGCATAAGCTCCGCTTGTTTGATCTTCTTGATCGTTGACCACCTATGTACACCATCATCTCCCGGCACACTAATGCCGCACTCGGCAGGGATGATGAGTTGTTTGCCGCCTATCAGTATTGGTGCTTCGGCGTGTTTGACCATCACACGTAGTGCCTGCTTGGCTACGTCCTTCCGCGCTAGACCTATCAGCCCATCGTGAGTGTTGAGTGCTATTCTGGCCTTGCCCTTGGGCCATTTGTCGTCGTCGTGACACTTATATATGACGCGGCAGATGTGGTCGCCTATAGTGGACTGTGGGTAGAAGGCGACTATCGCCTCGGTGCTTTCCTCGGTCACTGGAATTAATTGAACGTATCGCCGTCCGTAGGCGTTATAGATAGCACGCTCGCCGCGTACTCGGTTCAGATCGGCTTGCCATCCTAGCTTCAACTCAGGTGTCAACTTGTGGTACTTGACAAACGCCTCACTTGCTGTTGATAGTGACAAGCCTGTTGT